>Ga0209060_10000383_pt1 | contig 87755 bp, 70 predicted proteins | sample Coa_R1_8_FD_187155 | JGI IMG/M metagenome (GOLD analysis project Ga0209060, IMG submission 187155) | Surface soil microbial communities from Centralia Pennsylvania, which are recovering from an underground coalmine fire - Coalmine... | ecosystem: Environmental > Terrestrial > Soil >... | reverse complement strand
TTGAGACACTGAATCATTGAGTCATCGCGTCATTGGGCTATGTTCCAATGATTCCGTCGCTCCATCATTCAATGTTTCAATGAGTTCTTAGATGCTGGGTCCGGAACCGGGCTGCCTGCGGGCTAGGAATTTGCCCGGGGAATGTCGTCGGGAAAGGGCTCGCCATCGGCCCACACAGCTCCATCCTCGAAATGCTCTTTCTTCCAGATCGGCACAGTGCGCTTGAGCGTATCGATCAGCCACCGGCAGGCTTCAAATGCCGCCGCGCGATGTGCCGAAGCCACTCCGACCAGTACGCTGGTTTCGCCAATCTGCAACCTCCCCAGCCGATGGACCAACGCCACATCGCGAATCTTGAACTTTTCCAGAGCCTGCGCAGCCAGCGATTCCATCTCGCGCAGCGCCATCTCCTCATAGGCTTCGTAGTCGAGAAAAAGCGTGCGCCGACCCCGCGTCTGATTCCGCACGATCCCCTCGAAGACCAGGGCAGCCCCGTCATCCCCGCGCTTCAAAGCCGAGAGCGCTCGTTCAGTATTGATGGGAGAACGCACAATGCTGGCATGTTTCGAAGCAAGCCCAGAATGCTTTTCGGATCTGGACGCCTGGCTCGTCGCCGATTCCGAGCGGTCCGTAGCCCCTCCACTCACCGGGGGAAGCAGGGCAATCTCATCGTCGGCCTTCAATTTCGTTTCCGGTCCCGCATAGGTCTGATTGACGGCCACAGCCACCGACGACAGGGATTGCTTAAGAGCCGGGAGCCTCGCCTCGAAATATGCCAACACATCCTTCACCGAAGCATCGTCGCGCACCTCAACCGTTTCCGACGACGAGCCCGCCAGATCCCTCAAAACCCCGAAAAAAAGCACTCGGATGTGCATTTGAATCACTGTGCGATGGCAGAGCTGGTCAACACAGAGCCTGCTGCGGCATTCCCACATCTCCGAAGTACAGAGTAACCCAACGCCTGGCACGAAGGTAACATGCACACCCAGACAAGCCAAACGTAACAAACGATTGGATTTCCAAGCACCAAAAAGGTACCGAGCTGGGATCATGGGAAAGCTTTTTCTTGAAATCGGCGATCTACATCGATTAGGTTTTTTATTCGCCGTTTGTTTGACTTGCCAGGGTTGTGTCGCATCGGGCGTTGCCCACATTTGAACGACTTGTAACAAAACTGATCTTCTTAGATTTCGACGAGGTACAGGAGACACCAATGTCCAAGACTTCGGCCTTTCGTCTACTCGTAATGGCCGTTTACTTCGCTCTTTTCGCGGTCATTCTGAGCCTTCCCACTCAAGTGGTCGCCCAGGACGTCGCGTCCATCACCGGCGTCGTAACGGATTCATCCGGCGCAGTTATCCCTCAGGCCGATATCACACTGCGAAATCCACAGACGGGCGTCACGTACAAGGCCACGACTAACGCGACGGGCTCTTACACAATCACTCAAGTGAAACCGGGACCCGGATACGAGATTGAGATCAGCCGCAGTGGCTTTCACAGCCTTGTTGTTTTTAATCTCTATTTGAACGTGGACGCTACGCGCGTTCAAAACGCGCAACTGACGGTTGGTGGCACCCAGGAAACAGTGGAAGTCTCGGCTGCGAGCGAGAACGTTACGCTCGACACGGTCGACGCCACGGTTGGCAATAGCTTTCAAGTTCAGATGCTGAATGATCTGCCGGTCCAGGATCGAGCCAATCCCTCGGCACTCTTCGTGCAGCAGCCTGGCGTAACCCTTGATGGAGCAGTGGCTGGCGCGCGCACAGACCAGAATCGCGTTACGGTCGATGGCCTCGATGTCAACGACTACGCCACTGGCGAGTTTGGAGCCATTGTCGCCAACGCGCCCGTAGATTCCATTCAGGAATTTCGCGCCGTCGCCGCAGGCGACCTCTCCAGTGAAGCGGGTGGAGGAGGAGGCCAGTATGCACTCGTGACCAAGAGCGGCACCAACTCATTCCACGGTTCGGCGGTCGAGTACCACCGGGACACCGCGCTCGAAGCAAATGACTGGTTCAATAACAATTCCAACCCTGTTGTTCCCCGCCCTCCACTCATCCGTAACCAGTTTGGTGGAGATATCGGAGGACCCATCCTCAAGAACAAATTGTTTTTTTTCTTCGATTACGATGGGCGGCGAGACACGGTCTCTGCCATTGAGGACCGGGTGGTTCCTATGGATTCGTTCAGGGCTGGAACGGTCCAGTACATCAACGGGAATAATCAGATTGGAGCCGTGAGTCCGGGACAAGTGAAGGGCTTCGATCCTGCGGGAATTGGCTTTAATTCATCCCTGCAAACCATTTTCAACAGTCGCTATCCGCACGCTAACGACTTCTCCGGGGCTAGCGGAGACTTGATCAATTTCGCCGGCTACCGTTTTGACGCTCCAACTCCGTTGAGCCTCAACAATTATGTAGGCCGCGTCGATTACAACCTGAACTCAAAAATGAAGTTGTTTGGCCGAGTCACCATTGCGCGTGAGAACGCGACGGAGAGTTCCATCTGGTTTCCCGGCGATCCGCTGACCGACCCGTTTTACGATAAGAGCTACGCCTGGGTTGTGGGACACACCTGGACCATCAGCAATACGATGGTGAATAACGCCTCGTACGGAGAAGTGTACGAGGATTACAACTTTCCGAATACGTACAATCCCACCGGAATTACGCAATTCCAGTACAGCTTCGGCGGCAATGGCTCCGGCGGAACAATCATGGACGGCCCTTACAGAAATGCCGTCAATGCTCAAGGCCGCACCTACCCCATTCCGGTCGTGCGTGATGATTTCAGCTGGGACAAAGGGAAGCACAGCTTCCGCTTTGGCGGTACGTTCAAATGGCCCAAGCCCAGTGGCTACACAATTTTGAACTACAACTCGCCATTGATCGGCTTGGGCGGAAATCTGGCCGGCCTGGATCCAACGCTACGCCCTGCTGACATCTGCACAGCCTCTTCGCCGGCCGGCAATTTGTGTGGCAACTTTGCCGTAGGGCTCTACGATGCCGCTTATAGCCTGGCCCTTGGCCCCTATACGGCGGTCTCCAGCACCTTCAACTACAACGCCCAGGGTAACGTGCTAAACCAGGGCTCTGGTCAAACCCGGACTTACAAGTATTACGAGACTGAGCTGTATTTTGGTGACACTTGGAAGCTGCTTCCCAAGCTGACTCTCTCCTACGGGGTGCGCTGGGTCAACTACACTGTCCCCTATGAGATTCATGGCATTGAATCTGTTGAAAACCTGGACTTTAACCAATATTTCCAGGCTCGCCTGGCACAGAGCAACGCAAGCCAATCCGGCAATCTGGCAGTACCGTTTATCGCCTACTCACTCGGGGGAAAAGCCAATCATGCTCCCGGTTACTTCCAACCGCAATACGCTAACTTCGGTCCCAGGTTCGCGCTCGCTTATCAAGTGAATCCAAGAACCGTAGTGAATGCGGGGGCGGGCATTCTGTATGACCAAACCGTAATCAATGCGGTACAGTACCAACAGTCGCAATACGACTACCTCTTCCAAGCCGGTGCGACCAACAATTTTGGAAATGCGGGAGCTACCCCTGAGCAATTGCTCGGCCCAGGCGGCCTCACCCGCTTCTCCGGTTTGACTAATTTCCCCCAGCCACCTGCGGCCCCGCCGATCACTACACCCTTTTACCCGTACGTTGTCGGTTCGGGGTCAAGCGCAGTTCCGATTGGTTTGGCAAACGGTTCGGCATTCAATGAAACCATCGACAGCCACCTCAAGACTCCGTATTCGATTGAACTCAACTTCGGAGTCGAGCACGAGATTCCTGGCGGATTCATTCTGAAAGGATCCTATGTTGGCCGCCTCGGCCGACGACTGATGGCACAGGCAGATGCCAACCAGTTGATCGACTTCAAAGATCCAGTCTCAGGTCAGCTAATGTCGACAGCATTTGCCAATGTCGCACAAGAGCTACGTACCGGTGCGACGGTTGCAGAACAGCCCTGGTACAACAACGTATTGATCAACCTGGCTCCGCCGAATAACACCGCGATCCTGGCCAGTTCCTTCCTTTCCACCTACATAGCGCGAGGCGACTTCGCTGATTTTACTGAGTTCCTTTCGAGGTTCGGCCTGCTGCCCGCGAACGTCGGTATGGGTTCTCAATTCTCGGAGGATACGTACTACACCAGTCTCGGAAGTTCCAATTATCACGGCCTGCTCGCCACCCTCCACAAGAATGCGGGGCATGGCTTGCAATTCGATCTTAATTACACATGGTCGCACTCGATCGACAATGTGTCTCTTACTGCCAATCAGCAAGCGTTCGGCGGTTACGGTTTCATCTGCGACGTTCTGCGGCCGCGAGAGTGTCGCAGCAACTCTGATTTCGATGTGACTCACTATTTCAATGGCAACTTCATCTACGAATTGCCTGTTGGCCACGGTAAGGCTCTCGCCGGAAGTGCCCCCCGGTGGCTCGAGGAAGCGATCGGCGGCTGGAGCGTCAGTGGCTTGCCCAGTGTACACAGTGGGAATGTTTATTTTATGGCTGCCAACGCATTTGTGGCCGGCTATGCGAACAACGCGCCTGGGATACTGGTCGGACCAGCTTCTGACCTGAGAATTCATCTCAATGGCGGACACGGCCAACCTCTCAACGCATTCGCGAATGTGACCCAGGCCAACGCCGATTACATAGGCCCAGTCGGATTCCAAATTGGAGCCCGCAATAACCTCCGCGGGCCCTCATATTTCGATATGGATATGGGATTGGCAAAACGTTTCCCGCTGTACGCGGAACGGGTCGCCTTGAACTTCCGTGCCGACGCCTTTAACACTTTCAACCACCCGAATTTCAACACCCCTTGTACCGACATCACGAATGTGAGCTGTCCGTTTGGCGTCATTCAGAGCACGGTCGGCTCTGGGATCAGAAACGACTTCGCGCACGCCCGCGTTCTGCAATTGGCGCTGCGGTTGGAGTTTTAACGGGGTAAAAGATGCACTGGAAAAGGCCTGCCACATGGCAGGCCTTAATTTTTCGTGCTCGTTCTTACCGCGTTAGCACCTTGTCGTGAACCGGCTCCGGCTCCCTTGCGGGCTGGTAGCCCGGCTTCGGCTCCTTGGAGGAGGGCAGAATCTTCGCCGCGGTGCTCTCCTCCACCGACGGCAGCGCAACTTTCAGCGCTTCATCGATCGTTTTCACATAGTGCACCGTAAGATTTTCCAGTTGCTCGGGCGTGAGGTCTTCCTCGACGTTCATCTTGTTTTCCGCGGGAAGAATCACGTCGCGCACGCCAGCGCGTTTCGCCGCCAGCACTTTTTCTTTGATGCCGCCGACCGGCAGTACATTTCCGCTTAGCGTGATCTCTCCGGTCATCGCGATCAGCGGCTGAATGCGCCGCTTGGTGAGCAGCGAAACCAGCGCGGTGGCCATCGTCACGCCAGCTGACGGACCATCTTTCGGGATCGCTCCCGCCGGCACATGGATATGAAGATCATGGCTGGCGAAGAAATCCTCGGCGATGCCCAGGCGATCGGCATTCGACCGCACCCAGGTCAGCGCCGCCTGCATGGATTCCTGCATTACCTGCCCGATCTGGCCGGTCATGGTGAATCCACCCTTACCCTTCATCGCATTGGCCTCGACAAAGAGCACGTCGCCGCCGGATGGGGTCCAAGCAAGTCCCACCGCCACGCCGGGTCGTTCCGTGCGCTCGGCAATTTCGCCTTCGCTACGGATCTTGATCCCGCCCAGAAACTCCTGAATCACTTCTTTAGTGACAACAAGCTTTTCGGTCTTGCCTTCCGCCAACCGGCGCGCCTGCTTGCGGCAGATCGTCCCAATCGTACGTTCCAGGCTCCGGACACCGGCTTCCCTGGTGTAGTGGCGGATGATGTAGCGCACGCCCTCCTCCGAAAACTCAATCTGTTCGACCGTGATCCCGTTCTCATCGATCTGTCGCGGAATCAGATACTGGAACGCAATGTGAACCTTCTCTTCCTCCGTGTAGCCCTGCAGCTCGATAATTTCCATGCGGTCGCGCAGGGGCTCCGCAATTGGGTCGAGCATGTTCGCGGTCGTGATGAACAGCACTTTCGACAGGTCAAACGTCACGTCGAGATAGTTATCGCGGAACGTCGAGTTCTGCTCCGGATCGAGCGCTTCGAGCAACGCCGAAGCCGGATCGCCGCGAAAATCGCGTCCGACCTTATCGATCTCGTCGAGCATGAACACCGGATCCTTCGTCTCGGCTCGCCGGATGCCCTGAATGATCTGGCCTGGCAAGGCGCCGATGTAAGTCCGGCGGTGTCCGCGGATTTCGGCCTCGTCATGCACGCCACCCAGCGAAAGCCGAACGAATTTCCTGCCCAGCGCCCGCGCGATTGACTTGCCGAGCGAAGTTTTGCCCACGCCCGGAGGTCCGACAAAGCACAGGATCGGCCCCTTCATGTTCGGCTTCAACCGGCGAACCGAGAGGTAGTCGAGAATGCGGTTCTTGACCTTCTCCAGGTCATAATGATCCTGATCGAGAATTTCCTTGGCCTTGGGAATTTCAATCTCCTGGCCGGAAGTCTTCGACCACGGCAGCACGGCCAGCCATTCGATGTAATTGCGCGTCATCGAATAGTCGGCGGCCATCGGCGACATGCGCGACAGGCGGCCCAATTCCTTGAGCGCTTCCTTCTTCACATCGTCCGGCATGCCCGCTTCTTCAATCTTCTTCTTCAGATCCTCGACGTCGCGCTGCCCTTCGTCTTGCTCGCCGAGTTCCTTCTGGATCGCCTTCATCTGCTCGCGCAGGTAGTACTCGCGCTGTGTCTGTTGCACGCGATCCTGCACTTCGCTCTGGATCTTGTTGCGCAGTTGCTGCACTTCCAGTTCCTTCGCCAGGTGCTGATTGATCTTCTGCAAACGAATCAGCACGTCGGTGGTCTCCAGCGTGTCCTGCTTGTCGGGCGTAGAGAGCGAGGGCAACGAGGATGCGATGAAATCGACCAACCGGCCGGGCTCGTCAATATTCATGGCCACGGTCGAAAGCTCGTCCGACAAAGTGGGCGAACCGGCCACAATCTGCTGGAAGAGCGTTAATACATTACGCTGCAGCGCTTCAACTTCTGAGGTCGCTGCGGGAGTTGCTCCCTCCGGCATGGGCAGGTAATGCGCGCGCATGAAGGGAGTGAGCTGGGTGAATTCGCCGAGATGAATCCGCTCCAGGCCCTCGGCAAAAACGAATAGGCTCTGGTTGGGCATCTTGACGACTTTATGAACGACTGCCGAAGTACCGACGGTGTACAGGTCGCTGGGTTGAGGGCTGTCGACGCGCGCCTCGCGCTGCGCGACCACGATAATGGTCTTATCTTCCCCGAGCGAATTAATCAGCTGTACTGAGCTTTCGCGGCCCACCGTCAGCGGCAAAACCGCGTGTGGGAACAGGACCGTGTCTCTCACCGGCAAAACTGGTAGCGCCCGTTGATCATTTGTTTCCTTCTGCTTAGGAGTGCGTTCGTTGGGCGGCTGTTGAGTCATGATTCTCCTTGAGTGTATCTCGCTCAAGTTTAGATGATGCACTCTCCGGAAAGGTTTCAGGAGCTCCCCCCGGACCTTTCCCGCAGAGAGCTGAATTGTAGTCTTCTACGAAACCAATGACAGGGTGCCTAAGGGACAGAGGCTAACGCGAGGGGTACGCGCCCGCAAGTCCTAAATGGAGAATGTCTTGTTAAAGTCTAGAAGGACGCTGATTCTGCTGTTGTGTGCATAGTCGCTGCGACTGTGATTCCCATTTTGGACGGCCACCGGAGCGCAACTTATTTCGCATTATGCTTTTACTTTTAACGACTTACGCTGCCCGATAGATTCCCAGCACTTTGACGAATTCCGCGACTTCGCCTAAATGCCGCAGCGCGTTGCGGGCCGGCTCGTCGTCGCCGCGCAGGAAATCGACGTAGAACACGTATTCCCAAGGACGCCCTCGCATGGGCCGCGATTCGATCTTGCTCAGGCTGATGTCGCGCAGGGCAAATACGCTCAGCGACTTGAACAGCGCCCCCGGCACGTTCTTCACCTGAAACGCGATGGAGGTCTTGTTCGCCCCTCGCAGAATGAGGCGGCGTTGGCCATCGCCCAAGTTGGAGGGCCCCAATTCTCGCCGCTTTTGCGAGAAGTGGGTTTGTCGCCCAGATTGCTTCAGCTTGCGAATCAGGAAAAAGCGAGTGAAGTTCCGCTTGTCGTCCTCAATTCCGGTTTTGAGAATCTTGCCAGCGTACTCCCGGGCCGCTTGCCTTCCCGCAATTCCGGCGGCGTCGCGCAATTTGTTTTCTACAACGTGCTTCACGCTTCCGGCCGTGTCATAGAACGGAACCGATTCGATCTGCCAGTGCTGACGGAAGAAGTTCCGGCACTGATCCAGCGCCACAGGATGCGACAATACCCGCCGCAGCGCCGAAATCCTCACTCCTGGAGCGCCAATCACATTGTGCACGATGCGCAGCAGGTATTCGGCCTGCACAAAGACATTGCGCGCGACCAGTAGATCGGCATGCTCTGCTACCGTTCCGGCCAGTGTATTCTCGATCGGAATCACCGCAGCTCCAACCGATCCGCTCTCGACGCGATCGAACACCTCGACCGATCTCGCACACGGCACAACCGTGCAGCGCGGCAGCATCCGCTCCGCCGCTTCGTGACTGAACGCCCCACGCTCTCCCTGGATGGCAACTTTCATCGCTTCTCCCCGAACAAGGGAAGGTATCCGGAGAGCACGGCTAAGAGCAACTTTTTTATCGCAAGCAGAAGTTGAGACGCCACGAACCCTGCTATGGGCACGTCGGCGTCGTAGCCGTGTAGGCGAAGCACGCCGAAGTATCCGGGCCAACATGCCAGCGCGTGGACATATTGCTCTGATCCTTGAAATCACTGAAATAGAAAATCCAGTCGAAGCCGCCAAAGCCCACTTCCGTTCCAAAACCGATTTCATCGGCCCAATTGCTTGGATTGCACGTTGTACCGTAGTAGAGTTCGGCATCCAACGAATACGTGCCTGGATTCGCCACGGAAACCATCACGCCTTGGTAGCTGTGGCCGCTTGACTTATACCAGCAACCCTGGAACGTAGCCTCCGGGTTCACCGCAACCTTCAGCGTCAGGGTCGTGCTCACGCCGACGGTGCCGTCGGTGGCTTTCAAATGAATCGAGTAAGTTCCGGTAGCGACGGTGCTGGCCACCGTAAGAGAAACTTTAGAGCTTCCCGCACCGGGCGCAGGGATCAGCGAAGGATTGAACTTGACCGATACCCCGACGGGCACATTGGAGGCGCTCAACTGTATCGAGTGATTGTAGCCAGTCACAATTTTCGTCGTGAGTTTCACTGAGCCGGATTGTCCCTCCGCAACAGTGATAGATGCCGGCGAAATGCTGATAGCGAATGATGAGGTCGTCCCTGCAACAACGCTGAGTGCGCTGGCTGCCATCGTCCGACCGTAAAGTGCGCTGATCGAGACAATCCCCGTATCACCCATGGCGGACACCGTAACGGCGGTCGAGGCACTGGTTGCTCCTGCCGGAATGGTGATGTTGGGCGGAACGCTGATCCAGCTTGAATCCGAGCTCTTGAGCTGAACCGTAAGTCCGCCCTGCGGGGCTGGCGCGTTGAGGCTCACGGTGACGGCGGCGGAATCCCCAGCCGACACTTTCGTTCGGCCCAGCGTCACGCCCGCCACTCCGATAGCCTGTGGCGTACTCGCAAAAGACGCAGCGCCCCGTAAATTCCCTGAACCCGCCGATTGGGAATGCGATCCACAACCGGTCATGCATAAGAATGCCGAAACAAGAGCAAAAACCAAGAATTTTTCCTGATTGCAACGGATCACAGAGTCTGTACCTCGCGTCAGAATTTGGCTGAAATTGCGCCAATTCTGTCACGGAAGTCCGCACCCGGGCCGCTCAGAAGTTCAAGGGGAAATACTGACAAGTGCTAGTCCGCTTGCAGGGCTTTGGTCAAAACCAGGGCGTCGAGTCCATTGGAGTAGTACCGAGGCCAGGTGTTCACAACGCTGTAGCCGTGCCGCTTGTAGAAAGCAATCGCTGACGCATTATCCACCGCAGTTTCCAGTCCTACCGCACGCGATCCGGCATCCCGTAAGCGCTCTTCCGCGGCTTGCAGCAACAACGAACCTACGCCTTCGCGTCGAACCGCTGCGATCACATCGATCGTGATGATGTGCCCGGTCAACCCTCCGTAAGCCACGATAAAACCCACAATCTTCTCCTCTGGTCTCGCCGCTACCAGGGTGAACGATCCTTTCCTGCGCTGATAGTACTTCAACTCCTCGCGCGAGTAGGAGATTTGCGGCGGAAAACACTCTTGGTCAATACGCCAAAGGGTCTCGAAGTCGTCTGGTCGGAACTCTCGGATGGCAACGGGCACGGAAGCCATTGTATGGGACTACAAAACGGGAATCGCTGCCTCGTTTGCACTCCTTTTTTCCACAGAGCACATGCCTGCAAAAAAAATTTCTTCTACAGTGTTTGGCCCCCTTGCCCTCCTCCCAAGATCGGACGTACCATCAAAGTTAAGAGGACGCTTGTGGGGCGCCTGATTGCGATCGATGTCGTCTGTGCGGCCGCGGCTCTCGGGGTGTGGTACTTGGTTTTTGCCGCTTACCACCGCCGCAAGGGAGCAGAAGCCCTGCGCTGGGTTGAGTCTGCCTGCGCCGGCAAAGGGCGCATTCTCGATTTTCATTGGTTGAGCACTTCGCGCCTGTACGCCCGGCTGCAGTTCCCCTCCCGCAGCTTTGAAAATGCGCGCGTTACTCTTAAGTTTCTGCCGCGCCCCCTTCCTGTACAGTGGATTTTGAGTTGTTTTCGCAAGCAGAAAGAAACTCTCACGTTCGAAGCCGATCTGGGCGGCTCTCCCCGCTTTCATCTGGAAGTTGTGCGTCATCGCTGGTGCGCGCACAGCCGGGGCGTCGGCCGCCGCCGCGATCATCGTGAATGGGATGTCTACGAACCCGGCCCCGTCATTCTCACGACTCGCACACATTGGAAGGAAGATCCCGCCGCGGAATTGAACGCGTTAATGACAGTCCGCCATCAGGAAGTCCTGCAGGTGCGCTTCCGGCCAGAATCCCCGCAATTCTCAGCCACCATCAAGCTCGACACCTTGGACGACCCTCGCGCCGCGGCCAGCTTTCTGACGACGTTGCGTGAATTGGCGGCCGGGGCGTCGGCCCACCGGCAGTAACGAACGTTTCTCCCCAACCCTGATTCGACCAGCGGAAGTTCCCAAAATAACGTAAACTGCGGCAGATGCCAGCCCGCCGGGGATCCTTTCACCTTTTTCGGTTTTCAGGAATTGACGTATTCCTGCATTGGTCATGGTTCCTGGTCGCGGTGTATGAAATCCAAACTCGATCGGGCAGCTATTCCTCGATCACCTGGAACATAGCGGAATATGTGGCGTTGTTCCTCATCGTGATGCTGCATGAGTTTGGCCATGCTCTGGCTTGCCGGCAAGTGGGAGGGAGAGCGAACCAGATCGTCTTGTGGCCACTGGGTGGCGTGGCCTATGTGGATCCGCCGCAGCGGCCGGGTGCGACCCTGTGGAGCATTGCTGCGGGTCCGTTGGTAAATGTCGCACTCACTCCAATCCTGGGAGCCCTTTATTTCGGTCTCGCTCCCGCTCTTGGCTGGACCTCGAATGCGCGCGATCTCAATCACCTACTTTATGCCGTTTTCTGGATCAATGTGGGCCTTCTCGCTTTCAATATCCTGCCCATTTATCCGCTGGATGGTGGCCAGATCCTGCGATCGTTGCTTTGGTTTGTAATGGGACGCGGCCGCAGCCTGCTCGTGGCCACAATCCTCGGCTTTGTCGGAGTCGCCGGGTTCTTTATCCTGGCACTGTGGATGGGATCTGTATGGTACGGCGCTCTCGCCGTGTTCATGCTGATGAACTGCTGGGGAGGCCTGCAGCATGCTCGTGAACTGCTACGAATCGCGAAATTGCCACGTCGCGACGGTTTCACGTGTCCAAGCTGTAAAATTGCCCCGCCGATCGGGGAATTCTGGCGGTGCGGCCATTGCCGCCAATCCTTCGATACTTTCGCCACCGGCGCCGTGTGCCCGCACTGCGGCGCCCGCTATGCGACCACTCGCTGCCTCGATTGCGGCGAGCAAAATCCGCTGGAACAGTGGGCCGCACCCAGCCTTGCCGTCCCAATCCTGCAACAATAAAGTCTTAAACGCTCCGACAAATCTCAACGAAGGCGGCTTCGTTTTGAACGGGCGCAGCTTTAGCCGCGCCGATGGGAAGACCAACGAAATTCATACGGCCCGGCTAGAGGCCGCTTTTCAAGCCAATCACCGAATAAATCCGTTTTATACCAAGCATCAGCTTTTTCGATTGGATGACCTTTCTCTGTGCCTGTATTCTTCCGTGTTCTTGGAACCAGCGCGTTGAAACCAGTCATTTCAACTTTCCTGTTTTCTGGATTTTGATTTGCCCAAATTCATCGCAACGATCGAAGGAGATCAAACACCATCCATGTCGACTGAACTGCGCAGTTTCCTGGCCCTCTCATACGACGAACTGGAAGAACTTAACCTTAAAGCAAAGGAACAGCGCAGGAATCGCGTCTCCCCCGATAAAATCCGCGAAGAGCGCTTGAAGTATCTGAGCGACGAGAAGCGCATCAAGGCGCTCACCGTGCTCTTCAGCGATCTCGAGGGCCGGTTGCACATGCTCGACTACGACAAGAAATTCCTGCTCAAGAGCTATGACAACCTGACCTTCGACGGATCCTCCATCCGCGGCTTCACCGCGCAGCGCGAGAGCGATCTGCGTTTAGGCATCGACTGGTCTGCCTTCTACTGGGGGCCGGCGGACGTGTTCGGTCCCGGCAAGGTTCTCGCCTTCGGCGAAGTCATCGACAAGAGCGGCGAGCCCTATACCGCCGACATTCGCAGCATGTTGAAGCTGTTCTCGAACGAACTCTATAAGAAAAAGAAATACACGCTGAATGCCGCCAATGAAATCGAGGGCTTTCTGTTCGAAGGCGCTGATGCCGAGCGGCGTTACCACGAGACCAGGAAATTCGAATACGTCAACACTGGCGGATACTATCACTCGCTCCCAGGCGATCCCCTGCGCAACTTTATCGACACCACGGCGGAAGTCCAGCGCGCCATGGGATTTCAGAACGAAAAAGATCACCCTGAAGTCGCGCCCTCACAGTTTGAAATCAACTACGGTTATGGAGAAGTCGTTGCCGCGGCCGATCAGATCCAGCTCTACAAGCTGATTTGCCGCCAGGTTGCGCGCAACATGGGCCTGAGTGCTTCCTTCCTGCCCAAGCCCGTCGTAGGCGTGAACGGCAGCGGGATGCACACCAATGTCTCCATCAGTGAAGAGGGCAAGAATTTATTTTGGGACCCGAAAGGCGAAGAGAAGCTGAGCAAGTTCGGTTACGAATTTCTCGATCGCGTGCTTTCGGCTGGCCTTGATCTTTGCCTGATCTTCAACTCCAGCGTGAACTCCTATCGCCGGCTCGACCCGCACTTTGAAGCGCCGAATCAGCTGAAAGCTTCCGCCGTCGATCGCGGTTCCATGATCCGTATCCCGATCGGAAATGAGCGCAGCATGCGCACGGAAGTTCGCTCCGTTGCCCCCGACGCTAATCCCTACATGGTCCTCTACGCAATCTTCAAAACCGGGCTCGAAGGCAGCACCGCGAAAATTAAGAATCTGCGTCAAGCGGAGCGCTACCTTCCCGACAACATCTACACGGCAATCGAGGATTTTCGCAAATCGGAGTGGACCAGCAAACTGCTGGGCGAAGATGTGAAGGCACGCTATGCCGATCTCAAGCAGGGTTCGGCGGACCGCTGCCCCAGGCTGCTGGGGACCATCGTGAAGCCGGAAGAGGTCCAGTTCCACCACGAGGTTTACAACCAGTACCTGTGGAATCTCTTTTAGAAAGCTAGTTCTGCTTCGCCCCACTTCTGGCCAGTGTCGCCAGGAGTGGGGGATTTCGATTCCTTCTGCCCTAAATCCTTTCGTTAACACCAGACGCCGAGGCGGCCGACCCGCACGGTTCCGCTACAGTGGATGCCGTAACCTTCACGCCCTAAACCAACCCTGATATTCCCAAGTACGTCTAAACCTTCGCTTTTCGGCCCGCTTCTTGGCGTCTCTCCGCTTGCCGGCGCGTTTGCCGATCATTCGTGTCTGAGCATTCGGAGGATTGTGCCATGCTGTCTCGCTCCGTCGTCCCCGTGTACAAGTTTTCAGCTCGCACCGCCAGCACGCTGCTGTGCACCGCACTGCTTGTCACTACAGCGGCGTTGGTCACGAGTTGTGGCAGCAGTTCACCCGCGCACACGACGGCAGATGCTCCTCCGCAACCAAATTATCCGTCCGCTCCTCCCGTGCCCATTACCTGGTCGCCCGAGACGAGCAAGTTGCCGGCTCCTCCGGCCGAGGTACCACCGCCGGCTGCTTCCAATGACTTCCCGCTGCTGGTCGCCAGTCCCCTCGACAAAGCGAGCGTCGGATCCCCACTCACCGTGACCGCTTCTGCCAACCCCAAGAACCCGATTTTCTTCATGCGCGTCTATGTCGATCAACTGGCTGTCTATTTCACCTTTGGGAATACCATCAACGCGCAAATCTTCGTCGCTCCCGGCCAGCACACGATTGAAGTCATGGCCGAAGATCGTAAGGGATACATCTCCGCGACTCCCTTGCACGTCACCGTATCCTCGCAACCACAGCAGACCACGATTACGGGCATACAAGCGCTGCCCGGATGGCTGGACTGCGGAAAGAATTTTCCTCCCGGATCCGGTCGCGATGGACAGGTCTGTGCCTCGGGCGGCGGCGATCCCACCTCCCAGATGACCCAAAATGTCTCTTCGCCTTCCATGGACGGAAATTCCGCTGAGTTCAGCATCAGTCCCGCCCTGCCCGCCTGCCCCGGATACTGCAACCAGCTCTATTGGAATCCTGTGGCTGGCGGAAACAATGTCAGCCATTTCACCTACGACCTGTACTTCACCGTTGATGATCCGACGGCTCCGCAAGCCCTCGAATTCGACCTGAACCAAACCTATGGCGGACAGCGCTGGGTTTGGGGCTCGGAGTGCAATTTCAAAGGCGACGGGGTCTGGGATATCTGGGATGACGCCTCAGGATTGTGGCGACCGACCACCATTCCCTGCCTGGCCACCCAGTTCCCTGCGAATCAGTGGAATCACATCATCTGGGACGTGCAGCAAGCCGGCAGTAACGTGCAATACAACACCCTCACCGTGAACGGCACTACCTATCCCGTGAACACTACCTACGCCAATCAGCAGCAGTGGACTCTGGAAGAAATCGATGCCGCCTTCCAGGTCGATATGGATCAACTCGGCCACCCCTATCACGCATGGCTCGATAAGGTAAATCTCACGGCGCAATAGTCGGTCGAACAAATTAGGGTGCTGCAGGGTGAGCACATCTTCGCCAGAAGTGGGATTCCGGACACGAATCGCGCGTCGGTATTCGGTGTGCTAGATTCGAATATTCGATGGACGCCGCTCCCGCCATCTCAACCGAAGGCCTGACACGCCGTTTCGGCGACCTCGTCGCCGTCGACAACGTGAACCTGCGCGTCTCCCCCGGACAATTCTTCGGATTTCTCGGGCCGAATGGCGCCGGAAAATCCACCACTATCAAGATGCTCACCGGCCTGCTCGCGCCGAGCGCGGGGCGAATCGAAATTCTTGGCATCGATCTCAACGCTAATCCCGTGGAAGTGAAGCGCCAAATCGGCGTCGTGCCTGAAGGCATGGCGCTGTTCGGACGACTCACCGGCGCCGAGTTCCTCAGCTTCGCCGGACGCATGTACGGACTCGATCGCGAGACGGCCGCCAAGCGCGCCGCCGACTTGCTCGAATTCATGCAACTCGCTGATCAACCGAAGAAGCTCGTCACCGATTATTCCCACGGCATGCAAAAGAAGCTGGCGCTGGCGGCGGCCGTGATTCATGGCCCCAAAGTTCTGTTTCTGGACGAACCTTTCGAAGGCGTCGACGCGATCGCCGCCGGCACACTCAAGTCCATGCTGCAAGGCATGATTTCCCGCGGCGCCACGGTTTTTCTGACGTCGCACGTGCTGGAAATTGTCGAACGGCTCTGCAGTCACGTCGCCATCATCCATCAGGGGCGGCTCGTGGCCCAAGGGTCGTTGGAGGAATTGCGTGCCGGAGTGGAAGCGCCGACGCCGGAATCCACGAATGGTATTGGGGCGGGCGAGAAACTCACTCTGGAACAGATCTTTCTTAGGGTGGTCGGGGGATCCCCACGGAGCGAGCAGGAACTTTCCTGGCTAGGCTAAAGCGGCCAGCTATCGATACAAAGGGGCTTCGTGACGGCGCAGGAAGCTCTTCCTCCGCCGGCGCGCCTTGAGCCGCCTTAGGCTCGGAAACAGCCGGTAAGCCGGCCGCACAATCGACATCGTCTCCAGCGAATAGCGAAACCGCGCCCCACAATCGCAACACACTTTGTACGTGTGGCCTTCAATCGTAAACACGCGGCTGAGCTTGGAATGGTGGCAACCGAAGCAGACCTCCAGCGCATTGGCCAGTGGATGTGTAACGCTATCCCACAGCGGAGCTCTCTCGATCGCCTCCATGACTTCGCTACCTCCAAAACCTATCTGTATCTTCCCGCCACCTGCTCCCACCGACCGTGCGCGAGCCCACTTGCTCCCGTGATGGAGATCACGACGGGAACCAAACTGCAAATCGTTCTTTCTTCTCGTCGTTCTAATCCATTGAAAATGGGGAACATTCCCTCACTTGATCGAGCCCGGTTCTTTTTCTGTACTTGTGCAAGAATGAATTCCTGTCGCCATGAATGCCCGCACCAAAGTTTTAAGCCAACTCGCTGCCATCGCCGGGCTCCGCTGGCGCATGTTCACCAATGGCTTGCGCACGCGCCGCGGAAAAATGGAACTCGTCTCCCGCATCATCGTCGCGCTCGCCTTTGCCTTCGGCGGACTCGGTGGGTTCGCGGCAGCGGCCGGATTCGCCTGGTCCTTCGTAAACAACGGCAAGCCGGAGTACCTGGCCATACTGCTCTGGCCGATATTTTTCTTCTGGCAAGTCTTTCCCGTAATGGCGACCGCCTTCACCAATAATCCAGACTCTTCGGAATTGCTGCGCTTCCCGCTCACCTACAAATCATATTTCCTGATCCGCCTGGCTTACGGGTTCTTCGATCCCGCCAGTGCCCTCGGAAGCTTTGCCATTCTCGGAGTTCTGCTGGGCATCACCGTGGCGCGTCCCAGCCTGTTTCCCTGGGCTCTGCTCGTGCTCTTGACGTTCGCCATTTTCAATCTCGCTTTGATGCAGACCGTCTTCGCATGGCTGGAGCGCTGGCTCGCGCAACGACGCACCCGCGAAGTCCTGGGTGTGATCTTCATTCTGTTCATGCTGAGCTTTCAGCTCATCGGCCCGATGGTGAATCATCTGGAGCATGGACCTAGTCCTGGGCTGCGAAAGACATTGAACATGGCGGTTCAGGCACAACAGGTGATGCCTCCCGGCTTGGCCTCTGACGCCATCGCGCAAGCTGAAACCTCCAGGTATGTGGTCGCTTTCACTTCCCTTCTGTTTCTCGCCTCCGTAACCGTGGGAACCGGATACCTGCTGCACCTGCGTCTCAGAAAGCAGTTTATGGGCGAGAATCTGAGCGAAACCGCGGCCCGGCCCGCAACACATGAAAAACAGGGCCTGCTGCTAGGATGGGAACTTCCCGGACTCTCGTCATCCGTGGCCGCGGTTTTCGAAAAAGAGATCCGCTACCTGGCCCGCAGCGGCCCCATGCTCCTGACTCTGATCATGCCCATCTTCATGCTGCTGATCTTTCGCATGGGAGCAATGAACGCTGCGCGCCAGCCGCTCTTCCGCCGCACGCCGGATATGGCGTTTCCCGGCGCTGCAGCCTACGCCCTGCTGGTCCTGACTAACCTCGTCTACAACAGTTTCGGCGGCGACGCGAATGGCATGCAGTTCTTCTACGCGTCACCCGCAACCTTCCGCCACATTGTGTTGGGAAAAAACCTGGCGTTCAGTGCGATCCTTGCCGCCAACACGGCGCTGGCACTCATTGCAGTGACGCTTCTCTATGGCAAGCCAAGCACGGCGGTCGCGGTGGCCACGTTCGCAGGGTTGCTTTTCGCTGCGCCACTGAATTTCACGGTGGGCAATCTGCTTTCCATGTATTCTCCGAAAAAGCGCGATTTTTCTACTTTCGGACGCCAGAACGTCTCGCAGACCACGGTGCTGGCCAGCCTGGGAGTACAAATCGTCATAGTCGCAGCAGGCGCTGCTGCATTTGCGATCGCGCGCTACTACAACAATCTCTGGATTGCCGCGATGTTGTTTCTTGCGGCAGCGGCCATCAGCGTGCCTCTCTATCTTTTGGTGCTGCAGCGCCTCGATGAGATCGCGGCGGAACGGCGCGAAATCCTGCTCGCCGAACTGTGCCGCGCGTAGCTACTGCGCTTCTGGATTTGCTATAAACCGATACCCCACTCCGCGCACCGTCAGCAAGTGCCGCGGATGCCCCGGATCATCCTCCAAGTACCGGCGCAGCCGCACAACGAAATTGTCGATCGCCCGTGTATCAGTATCTTCGTGCAGTCCCCACACTTCCTCCAGAATCTGCTTCCGCGAAACAATGCGCCCGTCATTGCGCACCAGGTGCCGCAGCAACTCAGCCTCCATCAAGGTCAGGTGAATCGTGGTCTCTCCCGAATGCAACTCGAGCGCGCCAAAATCAATCGTCTTGCCTGCGAACGAGAACGTATCGAAGTCGCCAACGCTGGCAGCCGGGGTTTCACTGGTTTTGGCATTCGCGGGTGAAGGCGCTCCCCGCGTCCACTCACTGCGACGTAACAACCCCTGCAACCGAGCCAGAAGAATCGACAAATCAAACGGCTTGGCCAGGTAATCGTCGGCTCCGGAGGCGAATCCCTTTAGCACATCTTCCGGACGTCCCCTTGCGGTCAGCATCAGGACAGGAACATAATTTCGCGCTGCCCGCAATTCGGAGACCACGCTGAAACCGTCCTTACCCGGCAACATAATGTCGAGCACGACCACGTCAAACTTCTCGTTCTTGGACAGCAGTCGCTCCGTCGCCGACTCACCGTCGCCGACCACATCTGCTGCATAGCCCTCCGCTTCCAGGTTGAAACGCAGTCCCTGCGCCAGATGTGCCTCATCCTCGACCACGAGCACGCGGCTCATTCTTTCACCCTCGGCAGTTCCATTACGATTGTCGTACCTTTCCCCTCGCCTTGGCTTTCCGCAATCACCCGGCCGCCGTGTTTCTTCACAATCGCTTTCACGATGAATAGCCCCAGCCCCGTTCCCTTCACATGCGCCATGGAACGCCGGGTGACGCGGTAAAACCGTTTGAATACCCGTTTCACATCCTCCGGAGGAATTCCAATCCCCTGATCCTGCACCCGTAACACGACACGCTTTTCATCGGACGATTCCAGCCGGACCTGTACGTCAATATGGTTCCCGGAGTACTTCACGGCATTGTCGAGCACATTGAATACAGCAGTGCGCAGATCCTCCGCGCTGCCCCTCACGCGGACGCCGCTGCCGTTGGCGGAGATTTCTTCAAAGCGAAGCACCTCCGGGGGCAAATGATGGCGGATGCGAACCGCGTCCACAGACTCGTGAACCAGTTCCCGGAAATCGATTTCCGTTTTTTCTTTTCCCGCGCGCTTATCCCCGGCGCGCCCCGCCCGCAACACCTGCTCCACGGTCGCTGTCAGCCGGTCGGTATCACTCAGCATTAACCGATAAAACTCCTGCCTCTGCGGCTCGGGCAGGTCCCGCCGCTGCAGCGTTTCCAGATGCAAGCGGATCGATGCCACTGGTGTTTTCAGTTCATGGGTGACCGCGTTAATGAAGCTGTCGTGTTGCTCGCTGCGGCGCAGCTCGCGGACCAGGAAAATCGTGTTCACCACCATGCCGGCGATGATCAGCGCGAAGAAAACAATGCCGAAGAACAGCAACACGCCTTCGCGCCAGTTTAGGATGATCCAGCCGACGTTGAGCGCGACCGCAAGCGCAATCAGGCCGATTCCCAGGCACAGGAAGAAAACAATCGTTCCGCGTCGGCTCGAGATGCGCATGAAGGTTGTGTCGATTCTACCGCTTCCACCTGCGAGCAAAGCCTACGTAGAGGGCGCCGCCGTGGCCATCCGATTCGATCTCAGACGTCCCTAAGCGCGACTCCGCTGCCGGGGGCGGCTGTCGCCACACGAATCTTTGCTAATGTAAATCGAAAGTCAAGTCGAAAAGGGCACGTGCGCCGCGCACCTAGAAACGATTAGAAGGTGAAGCGTCCACCGATCGTCGGGGCGCAGTTGTTGTTGGATTTATAGGGAACGCCGGGCCCGTGAGGAATGGCGATGGCCAGACCGCCGCTCACCAAGGAATACGCAAGCCCTGCAAAACCATCGAAGCGTTTGGTGAAGTGATAATCCACATAGACCGAGCCCTCGTTAAGAGCGCCCGCGCAAGAGCTGCGGAAACCGGCCGTGGGCGAGCAGGTCGGCGGAACTCGGAAGTCGTTCTGCCGCTGTTGATACCACGCGAAAATGATATCCGTCTTGCGTTGGTAAGCGTACCTTGCACCCACCCACCAGATATTCACTAACTTTTCGGAGTCAAGATTGTTGTCTTCGACCCCGCTCATAAAATAGCCGCCCTGGTCCGAGGCGCCCACACCCAATGGGTTCTTCGGGTTGTTCTGCCAGATGTATTCGTAGCCGGCAAAAAACTTCAGCGGGTCCCAAGCATACTGGGTCGCGAGCATGATTCCGTAGTTGTCGGTCACGATGCCATATACGGTGTCGGTGGGGTCGACCAGATTGGTCCCGGTAATGGGGTTGGTATTGATACTGTTGGTGGTCGACTGATAGGGCTGCGTCAGACTTTGAGGCCCCAGCAAGGGGTTCAACACGCTGATTGCCTGGTTGTAATGCTGTGGGACGATGTCGGCGAAGAACTTGCCGTAGTTTACACCGAGGTCGAATCCATAGGCGTTGTTATGCGCCGATTCCGCCGTACAGGTCGCGGCACTCCAGGTTGACGAGACCGAGTAGCAACCGGCAGAACCGTCGACGAATTTATACATCGCGCCGAAATGGACCGGGCCAACAGTCAGGCGATACTTGACCGCGTCATCCCAACGACTGTTTTCGGTGTCGCCGCCGCCTGCCATCGTCCCGTTGTACCCGATGTACGAAAATGCATAGCTGCCGCCAGCTGGATCATAAACAAGCATCGCATCGGTACCGAGAGAGCGCTCACGACCGAAGGTCAGTGTACCGAAATGCTCCGACGATATACCGGCGTAAATTTCGTCATTGAACGGTTGCCCCGCGCGCGCACCGTCGATCGCGTACGAATAGCTGCTCCGGGGAAGGCCGTTGTTGATGATGTCAGTCTTTGATGCATTGGCGAGCAGCCCAGACTGCGGATTGATGCCAGTGGAGGCGTTGAACACAACGGACCAGCCTGGCAGAAACTCTTCCTTTCCCCGGACCCCCAGACCCGTCTGCTGCAGGTTGTTCGGTGCAACGACGAAGCGATGTTGAAAGCCATTTCGGTTCACCAGAGATGCGCCTTCGTAGTTGTAGCCATTTTCCGGCAGGCCATGGCTGACCCAGCCGACACCTACGTCATAGGCGCCATACAGAGTGATCCCATGCCAGGTCAGCGTGCAATCGGTGGTGGCAAATTCGTGTCCATTCGTACAGGGCTCGGGCCCACCCTGCTTCACAGGCGTACTCTGTTGAGCAAAGGTCAAAGACGAAGAAAGCCCCAGAAAACCCAACCATGCAATAAATAGACAAGCCTTGCGCATTTCCACCTCAAACAATCGGCAATCTCGATAGAAATCGCAAGTGTATATGAGATACGATTTGATTGTCCATAACTGGACGATTTCTGCCCTTTAAGCATGAGTTGCACGGCTATGCTTACTGCATTCCTGGCAGTTTTAAAGCGCGGAAACGACCGCTTCTGCTTATATGGATCGGTCAGCTGCCGTGTGCGACAGCCGCGAAATGCAACAATCCGATCGGAACCGGGGCGGGAAACAGACGGTCGTGCCAAGTCTGAAATCGAATGCTTGCCGGACGAGGAAATAACTACTCAGGACTGGAAGAGGCTTGTCACATTTGACGGTATAACATGAGTCCTCACAAATGCAGGCGTGAAGCTCGGAGACTCCATGCGAGGTACTTCAGCGCTCGTCCGCAATTTCATCATTAGAATCATGCTCCGGACAGTTTCGATAAGATTTTCTTTCTAGGCGCAAATACCAGATCGATGGAGAGAGCGCATGCCGAAACATAACAGCACAGCACAAGAAGTTCTCCTTCGTCCCCGCGACGCGGCGGTTCAACTGCAGATCAGCTATCCCACCATTAAGCAGTGGATTTATCGGCGCAAAATGCGCGTTGTGAGGACGCCGGGGGGACACTATCGCATCCCTCAAGCCGAGATTGACCGCCTTCTATACCGCACTCGGGGCCACAATCAAGAGGAACGCCGTGTCAGCTACAAGCGCATCAGCGGCCGCAATCAGCTCGTCGGCCGCATTGTTGATGTCCGGGTCAGCGGCCTGGTCGCCCAGGTAACACTCTCCGTCGGAGGCCAGCTGATTACGTCACTCATCACCTCGGGCGCGGTTCGCGAGATGGGACTGAAAAAAGGACAGACCGCTGCCGCCCTGATCAAGGCCACTGAGGTTATGATTATCCGCGTCTGAAATCTTCTTGGCCGGCATTCGTCTAATTCCCGCGTTCACGAACCCGGAGGTGGTATGCGCATTTTGATCCGTTGCCTCGCTTTTTGCCTTATTCTCGCCCTCATTCCCTGCCTTGCAGGCGCCCAGGACCTTCAATCCCGCCGCCGGGCGCTGAACGATTTGTTGCACGAGCACTGGGAATACACCATGATGACGAGCCCAATCTACGCCTCGTTTCTCGGCGACAAGCGCTACAACGATCAACTCGACGACTTCTCCCAGAAAGCCATCGATGAGCAACAGGAACAGGCCCGCCGCTTTCTTGCGCGATTCGAGGCCATCGATACGACCGGCTTCCCTGACCAGGAACTTCTCAACAAGCAGTTAATGGTTCGTGATCTGAAATTTTCGGTCGAAGGCGCGCGCTTCAAGCCATGGGAAATGCCCGTCAACCAGTTCAACGGACTTCATATCGACCTGCCGCAACTGGTGAACGTCCTTTCCTTCGAGAGCGTGAAAGATTATGAGGATTACATTTCCCGTCTTAAGCAAATGCCCCGCCTTTTCGATCAAACCGTGGCCCAGATGCGCAAGGGCATGGCCGACAACCTGATGCCGCCCAAGATTCTCCTGCAAGAAGTCGTCGCCCAGGCAGATAAAATCGCCAAAGCGCCCGCCGAGAAGAGTCCCTTCGCCGTGCCCTTCGACAAGTTTCCCGATTCTATTTCCGACGCGGATCGAAAACGTCTGCGCGATGCGGGAATCGCCGCTATCCATGACTCCGTCATTCCGGCCTACGTGAGGTTCACGGCGTTTGTTCGTGACGAGTACTCCCCCAAAGGCCGCACCGAACCCGGCGTTTGGGCGCTGCCTGAAGGGCCCGAGCGTTACGCCTTTGACGTAAGAGAATCCACCACTACCGATCTCTCTCCCGAGGAAATCCACCAGATCGGACTGGGGCAGGTAAAACTGATCGAAAATCGCATGCTCGCTGTCGCACGCCAGTTGGGATATCCCGATCTGAAAACCTTCTACGCCGCTATCAAGGACAATCCCAAGCTGCACCCGCACTCACGCCAGGAGATGCTCGACCTTTATCAGAAATATATCGATCAGATGTATACCAGGCTCCCGGCTCTTTTCGGGCGCCTTCCGAAAGAGAAGCTCGATGTAAAACCGATTGAGGAATTCCGCGAGAAAGAAGCTCAGACCCATTACCTCGAGGGAACGCCCGACGGCTCGCGCAAGGCACATGTCATGGTGAATACCGGAGACTTCGAGCACCGAACAACTCTTGAAATCGAAACCACGGCCTATCACGAAGGAGTTCCGGGTCATCATCTGCAGATCTCGATAGCGCAGGAACTTCCCGAGTTGCCGCCTTTCCGCCAGCACGAGTTCTACACGGCCTACACCGAAGGATGGGCTTTATACGCCGAAGAACTCGGCAAAGAAGTGGGATTTTTTCAGGATCCCTACAGCTACTACGGCCACCTGCAGGACGATATGCTGCGGGCGATTCGTCTAGTCGTCGACACTGGTTTTCACTATAAGCACTGGACACGCCAGCAGGTCGTTGATTTCTTCCACGAACATTCCGCGATCGATGAACCCGATGTCCAGGAGGAAACTGATCGCTATATGGCGTGGCCGGCGCAGGCGCTCGGCTACAAAATTGGCCAACTGGAGATCATCAAGCTACGCCAGTATTCGAAGGATCAACTCGGAGATAAATTCGATTTGCGCGCGTTCCACGATGAAGTACTGGCGGGTGGTGCGCTTCCGATGGACGTCCTGAGCACGCGCATTCACAACTGGGTCGCACAGGTAAAAGCAGCAGGCGTAACGCCTCACTCCACGGCAGGACAATGAATGCGGTAAGCCACGAAGCCGGACGGCCAGTCTGCCGGTTAGCGCAAGCCGGGTGCAGCCGTCACAACGGCCGGAGGTTTATTGGTCAGATCCAGAAAGAAACGGCCGCCCTTGAGCCTATCGTTATCTGTTTCCGAATTTGAATCCGTCCAAACCGCCCCGATTTCGACTGGCCCATTCGGTTTTGCCTTGGGTCTGTCGGCCATCTTTGGCGGAGTTTTCCGCTCTTTCTCCACGAACGCTTTAATGACTTTCGCCGCCGTACGCGCTGCCAAATAGCCGTGCTCGCCTTCTTCCAGCAGCGTGCACACGACTATCTCCGGGTTCCGCCGCGGCTCGACGCCTACAAACCATCCGTTGTCCTTGAACTTGGCTTTGCCTTCCGCACCCAACTTGGCTTTCAGCGCATTGCTGATGGTTTGCGCGCTTCCCGTCTTGCCAGCAAAATCAATGCCCTCGAGGTGCGAGAGCTTCGCCGTGCCTCCCTCCGGCGCTTGCGGAGTTCCCGGGTTTACGACCTGCGCCATAGCATCGGTGATAATCTCCCAATTCTCCGCATCAATCGGAATTGTCACTTCGTCAGGAACGCCGGAAACGGGCACGACGTTGGGGGGCAAGTCCGTAGGATTGGTTACATGCGGCCGCACCAGCCTGCCTTCGCTGGCAATCGCTCCAATGGCCCGCGCCATCTGAATGGGCGTCGCCGCAATCGCCCCTTGTCCAATGCCCACCGAAATCGTCTCTCCCGCAAACCACTTTTGCTTGAAGTTGCGGATCTTCCACTCTTCCGACGGCATTACTCCGCTGACCTCTTGCGGAAGATCAATACCCGTTTTCTGCCCGAGGCCCAACTTCGTCGCATATTCTGCAATCTTCTCGATTCCCAGCTTCTCGGCCAGCGTATAGAAGAACACGTCGCACGATTGATAGATCGCCTTGCTGATATCCACCACTCCGTGTGTGCGATGCTCGGCCACCACCCAACACTTGAAATATCGCCCGTAGAACTCTGCACCGCCATTGCAGACGACGTGCATATCCTGCGCGATTCCTTCCTGTAACCCGGCGGTCGCCATGATGATCTTGAAGGTCGATCCCGGCGCCAGCTGCGCTTGAATTGCTTTGTTCAGCAGCGGCTTGTCGGGATCGTTGACCAGCTTGTTCCATTCGTCGCGCGAAACGTGCACCGCAAAATCATTTGGATTAAATGTGGGGCGGCTTACCATCGCGAGAATCTCGCCCGACCGTGGATCCATGGCAACAATCGCGCCATTACGGCCCTCCAGCGCCTCCTCGGCCGCAATCTGAAGATCGATATCAATCGTCAGTTTGAGTTGCTTGCCGGGAACCGCCGGAGTCTCTCCCAGCCGTCCCACTTCGCGACCATGGCTATCCACCAGCGCCTGCCGCGAGCCGTTCTGTCCCATCAACACCGCGTTGTATTCCCGCTCTACGCCCGAAATGCCCACCACATCGCCGGGATTGTAGAGTTCGAACTGCGGCTGGTTCAGCATGTCTTCGCTAACCTCACCCACGTAGCCGATCAGATGCGCCATGAATCCATTCCGCGGATACAGCCGCCGGTGCGCCATGATCGTGTCGAGCTCCGGCAACTCGTTGCGGTGTGCCTCGATGAATTGCAACTCGTCGGGGGTGATGTCTTCCTTGAGGAAAATCGGCTGATATTGCGGCAACGAGGCAAACCGGCGGATGCGCGTGCGGACTTCGTTGGCATCCAGATGCAGCCCCTGCGCGATTAAGTCGGCATCTGCGGTCAGATCGCGGGAGGAATCGCGCAACAGCAACGCCGTGAACGAAGGATAGTTGTCGACAATCGTCCGGCCTTCCCGATCGAGAATCTTGCCTCGCGGCGCCAGCACCGGCACGTTGCGGATACGGTTCTTCTCGGCGGCGAGCGAGTAGTAGCTGCTCTCCATCACCTGCAGGCGCCACAATCCGTACGCAAGAATGAGGAAGATCCCCAGGATCACGTACTGCGCCGCCGTCAGGCGAATTTCCGAAACTTTTTCATCGCGCCCGAACATCAGTTCTCAGTTCTCGGTTCTCAGTTCTCGGCAAGCACATATCTCTCGTTTTGAACTGGGAAATACTTGCAATTCGGTGACTCAATTCTAACCTTTGTGGGAAGACTGCACGTGAGTCGCGAGGTAACGGAGGTCACAGCGGCGGCCCAACTGAGAACTGAACTGCCTTCATGTTCTTTGCTTGAACTTATCCAGAAAGAAATACAGCGGCACGCCCACAAAGGCGTTCGCCAACCCTGCCAGGATTCCGCTTTTCCAACTCCAATCCAGGCTGAGGCTCACCAGTCCGCGCGCCACCGTGAAATAAACCGCCGCATGGAGCAGATAAAAACCCAGGGTTACCAGGAAACGCGCCCCAGCATTCTCCACGTCCAGTTTCACGCCCAAAGACGAAGCGCCAAATCCCACCACCGTCTTGGCGATCCCGTACAGGCCAATGGGATTGTGTCCGAGCATATCCTGCGCTAGCCCGATCACGGCTCCGGTAAATAATCCGGAGATCGGGTTTCGCCGCGCCATGCCAAAGAAAATCGTCACCAGCAAGGGCAAGTCGAAATACATCGCAAAGCGCGGAAAGCGCAAGGGCACGAATACCTGGATGAACAGCGCCAGCAGAGGAACACCGATCGTCACCGGAATGCTGAACCGGTAAACCTCAACTTGTTCTCCCGATGTGTAAGTGATGGGCACGCTATTGTGGGCTGTTCTGCTCGGCAGGCTGAGAATCGGACGGTTGCGCGGGAGGTGGAGTTTGCACCGGTGGCACAACCTTGGCAGGAGACGTACTCGCCGGCTTCCCTTCCGCTCCGGATTGCTGGGTATTCGCGCTCGACTTGTTTGGAGAGGTTGATGGTTTCACTGCCGTGGCAGGCTTTGTCGCTGCGGACGTCGGGGATGTTCCCTTCACCACTTGAATTGAGCCATTGCTTGCCGCGGTAGCCGTCGCTGAATTCTTTGCAACTTGAGATACACCGCCCGGCACAGCCGGTTTCGCTGCCGTAGTGGTCGGGGGTCTTCCCGCGGCGGTTCCGCTGGCGGGAGGAGCCTTCGGATCGACCGCCGGTTTGTCGGGCACCGAAGGCAGCCGCTGCGCCAAGATGTCGGCCGCCCGCATCCGCGTCGAGTCGTCCGCCAGCGCCTGACGGTCTTGCTTTTCCACCAGCACCAGCACTTCTTCCAGCTTGCTGAGATCGGCTGCCGGCTTCACCCGAATGTTCAGGAATAGATCCTTCCCACTCCCCACTTTCATGATGATGCCGACCGGCAGGCCCTTGGGAAAGATCTGGTCGCCTCCACTGGTCAGAACTTTTTCTCCCGGCGCCACCTGCTCGTCACTCATTACCCGCTCCAGCACGACTTCGCCATTAGCGGTGCCGCGCAGCACACCTTGCAAACGCGAGTTCTCCAGAATCACCCCTACGCCGCTGGTTTGGTCATTGATAAGCAGCACCTGCGCCGTGGAGGCATAAACCAGCATGAGCTTGCCGACGACGCCATCCGCGGTGATGACTGCCATATCGCGCTTCAGCCCCGCATCTTCGCCCTTGTCGATGTAAACCATGCGGGAAAGATCGCTGCCGCTGGAACCGATCACCTGCGCCGCAACCGTTTTGGAGATGTATTGCTCTTTGAAGGCCAGCAGATTCTGCAGCCGGTGCGCTTGCGCCGCGTCTTCACTGAGGCGCACCTGCTCCAGCCGCATCTGCTCGATTTGCTCTTTGAGTTGGCGGTTTTCCGCTCGCACGCCGCGCAGGTAGAAATAGTTATGCCAGAGATTCCCGCAGCCAGTCTGAAGCCAGACAATTCCCCGCTCGAAAGGCGTAACGGCGTCGACGGCCCACACGCGAATCAGACGAGTATTTTCGCTGTCGTTGCCGCCGCGTTTGACCTGCACCGCCAGTCCCAGCACCTGCAGAAACAGCACCAGCACCAGGATTATCAGATTGCGGTAACGGCCGAGTACGGATTCCATAGCACCAGTTTTAAGTGTCGAGTTTCGAGTTTCAAGACCGCCAAGTTTGCGTCAGCCGATGAACCTGCTCGAAACCGGAAACCTGAAACTCGAAACTGGCTTACTCGATCGAAATCTTTCTCAACAGCTTGAAGTCGCTCAGCATCTTCCCCGTGCCCAGCACGACGCTGCAGAGCGGATCGTCAGCAATCGAAACCGGCAGCCCGGTTTCTTCACGGATGCGCTTATCCAAATTCTTCAGCAGCGCGCCTCCGCCGGTCAGCACGATGCCGCGGTCACTGATGTCCGCCGACAACTCCGGTGGCGTACGCTCCAAAGCCACACGGATCGCATTCATGATCGTAGAAACGCATTCGCTCAAGGCCTCGCGGATCTCGCCGTCATCCACCGTGATGGTTTTCGGTACTCCCTCGATCAGGTTGCGGCCCTTAATCTCCATCGTCATGGGCTTGTCGAGTTGATGCGCCGAGCCGATTTCCATCTTGATCTGCTCCGCCGTACGCTCGCCGATCAGCAGGTTATATTTCCGCTTCAGATAGTTCATGATGGCTTCGTCCATCTGGTTGCCAGCCATGCGCACGGAACGCGAGTAGACGATGCCACTCAGAGAAATCACCGCAATGTCAGTCGTGCCGCCGCCAATATCAACGACCATGTTCCCACTCGGCTCGGTAATCGGAAGACCGGCGCCAATCGCCGCCACCATCGCCTGCTCCACCAGGTGAACTTCGCTGGCTTTGGCACGATACGCGGAGTCCATAACGGCACGCTTTTCCACCTGCGTGATCTCCGAAGGCACGCCGATGACGATCCGCGGGTGCACCAGCATCTTGCGGTTGTGTGCCTTCTGGATAAAGTAATTCAGCATCTTTTCGGTCACTTTGAAGTCGGCGATCACGCCATCCTTCATCGGCTTAATGGCGACGATGTTGCCCGGGGTGCGGCCCAGCATTTCTTTCGCCTCTTTGCCGACCGCTTCGACCTCGCCCGTGTTCTTGTTGATGGCGACAATCGACGGCTCGTTCACCACAATGCCCTTGCCGCGCGCATAAACGAGCGTGTTGGCGGTGCCCAGATCGATGGCCAGGTCGCTGGAGAAAATGCTGAATAGCGAACGCAAGTTGTGGTTGCGTGTGGCGGCTGCATGAAATCCGTTGTTTGACATGACGAATGTATCCCGCGTTTTTGGACGTGCCTTCGCCGGGATTGCCCGGCCCTTAAAATTTTCTGGGGTTGCTGGACTCTCCTATTCTACGGGATAGCCAGCAACATTGCTTTGCAAACCCAACTTTCAACGGTTCAAGGTTTCAAAGTGCCTCGTGCGCTGCCCCACTTCTGCCCGGTGGCGCCACACGTGGCATCTCGTCTTGACCGCGCCAAACGTTAGCCGAAACCTCAAACCATCGCCATTTAACTTTGAAACTCTGAAATCTTGTAACGTCGGAACCCTTGTCTCTTACTGAATAATGATCTTCTTCTGCTGCGTGTTTACTCCGCCCTGCGCCGTCTGTGCCGTCACGGTTATCACCGCTTCACCGGGCGGCAAAGGCGGCGTGAAGTAATGGAATGACCCGTCGGACGCGATCACCGGCACCTCACTCCCGTTCACCATCACACGCGCCCCGGTCTGAGTCTTCCCTGTTACCTCGATCACATGCCCGTGCTGAATAAACGGATCCAACTCCAGATCAATGGCTTCGCTCTGTTTGCCCCGGGCAATAATCGTGAACCGGTTCTTCTCACTCTCCACCGACTCTTTTCCCGACGGATCGTACGACTGCACCATCCAGTAGTACGCGCCCTCGCCAAGTCCCGACACGGTCACGGCTGCTGTATTGACCTTTTTGTCCACCAGTGTAGAGGAGAAATACGGATTCCGGGAGATACGAAGGCGGTACCCAACCGCATTCGCCATCGGCGTCCAGGAAAACTCCACATCCTTGGTTGCATCCCCGGAAAACAGAGGAGCCATATTCGCGGGAGCAATCGGCGTCGGAGGGCCAGTTTCCTTGGCTTTCTCCATGTGCGATTCCTGGCCTTTGAAGCTGACCTTTTCCCAGTTAGCCAGTTGCACGGTCTGGCCATTGCGCGTGACCTCGCCAGTACCTTTCTTCATCAAGATTTCATGCTGATCCGACTTCGGATCGTTATGCACCTGCGCCGCCGATTCCGGTGCCAGCGACGCGGTAGCTCCCGCCACAATTACCTGCGACTTCGATCCCTGGCTGTACGTCGCCGTTGATAGATCCACGGTTCCTGTGCTCACCGCTACCGCTACGCTCGTCTGCTGCTGATCGTTGGCCGAGTTCTCCTCGATCACAATCAGCGAATCCTGCTTCACCGTATAGCTGGTGCCGTCGTTGAACACGACCTTCGCCATGCCCTCAGACCCCGTCTGCACCACATCGCCCTTATCCAGGGGAATGTTGTAATCGGCAGCCACCCAGGTGTTGCCGTTGCCCTTCTTGACCCTCACCGTGCCATCGAGCGCCGTGAAGTGCGCCTGTTGGGCGGTCGACATTCCGGAACTCGCGGCCGGAGCCATGCCCGCCACCCGCTCCAGCACCTTACTGGCTAGGTCATCAGCCTTCTGAATGCCGGCGTCGGTAAATTGCGGAAACGCCATCTTCATTCCCAGGAAAAAAATGGCAGCAATGGCGAGCGCCAGCAGGAAGACGCTGCGATAAGTGATCGTCGTCCACGCAACATGAATCCCCGGTTTGCGGTTAGCAGACACTCGGCCTAGGAACCTGACTCAACCTCGAATGATGGCGCTAAAGAAAACGTAGCATAGGAAAAACGAGGGACAGAACAGGTAATCAGACTGGACGGTTACCGAAGTGTGTTGAGTCAGAAGGACATCTCTTCCCATTGGCAAACCAAAGGCCGGCTTACCTACGAATCTTTACCGCCGCCCGAGACTCCCCGCCCTACAATGAAGACATGAAAACGGCTGTGCTGGCTACGCTGCTTTTCTCGGTGTCGATGGCCCTCGGGCAACAGGCCGTTGACCCCGGCTCCGAGCCGCACTACCACTTGCTCCTCGCAAACGACCAGGTTCGCGTTTACGCTCTGACGCTCCATCGCGACGAATCGGCGCTCGTGCATCTACAGCGCACTTTTATGACCATCGCCCTCCAGGATGGCGAAATTATCCTTTGGGATGAAGGCAAATCCCCTATTCAGCACTTTCAAGTACACAAAGGCGAGACATCTTTCCGCTGCTGGAGTTCCATCTGCCTGAGCCCGGAGCAACTTGCCACGGGATTATCAGGCGGCTACCGCAACGATCGCCCGCAAGACTATCGCAACATCACCGTCGAATTTCTCAATCGCAAGATCGGCTGGAACATGCCCGAAGGCGGCCTCCTGGGTCCTCCTGGATCCATGTTCGTCGGCGGCGCGATCATTGCCGACGTTCTTCTCCAGCCCGGCGACTCCTTTCCGCCGCCGTCGGAGGCAGGCGCTCAATTAGTGATTCCTGTCTCGGGCGTGAATCTGAAGGGTGCGCTTGGAATTCGTATTCGAAGCTCTCCCGGCGAGGTAGCCTGGGTGCCCGCCGATTTCGCCCACGGTTTGACCAATGCTGGCCGCGAACCCGCTCGATTCATTATTGTTGAATTCCACCCTGACGCCCCATTGGCACCCCAGCCCCAATAAATTTCCTGCCGCGAGATCTTCTCTTCTCCTGCCCAACAAAACAGTCACAATGTGTGGACCGCAAGTCATCCTTGAACCCGACCGGCCAGCTGGCTTGACACTCACTCATGCTCTCTACCAGAATCAACGATTGCCTCCCGAAATCCCGTACGTCTAATCAGTAGCCGCTCTTTCAGCGAGGAATCTTCCTATGATTCGTACCGCAACTACACTGGTTTGCCTGCTCTCCTTTGTGACCACGATCGTGTCGGCACAGAAAATCTCCCAACCGACCATCTGGGCCGCAAAACCTGATGTCGCGGGCTTCGAGAAGATCGAGAACGATCGCCTCGCCGCCGCGCAAGCTTCCATCGACAAACTGGTCGCCGTGAAAGGCCAGAGGACGATCGACAACACGCTCGTCCCGTTCGACGATGCCATCCAGCACGTGAATTCGGCCGCCTACTTCGCGGGCCTGATGGAACAGGTTCATCCCGACGCAACCTTCCGCGATCACGCCCAGGCCATGGCGACCAAAGCCTCGGCCGCACAAACCGCTATCGCGTTGAACCACGACGTCTACAACGCTCTCGCTGCGCTCGATCTCTCGAAGGCCGATAGCGCCACACGATACTACGTGCAGCGACAACTGCTTGAATTCCGTCTCGCCGGCGTCGACAAAGACGAAGCCACCCGCACCCGCCTCAAGAAACTGAACGAGCAAGCCTCTGACCTGCAATCCAAGTTCGATCGAAATATCTCCGATGGCCAGAAGACTGTGGAAGCCGATCCCAGCGAACTCGAGGGTCTCCCGCAGGATTACATCGCTCGCCACAAGCCCGGAGCCAACGGGAAGGTCACCATCACTACCGATTATCCCGATTCTCTGCCCGTTTTCACTTTCGCCAAGAGCGATTCCCTGCGCCGCCGCATGGACGTGGCCTTCGATACCCGCGCCTATCCGCAGAATCAGGAAGTCCTGATGAACCTGCTGAAAACGCGCTACGAGATCGCCACCCTCCTCGGCTACTCGAATTGGGCCGATTACAACGCCGCCGACAAGATGATCCTCAAGGGACACAACATCGGCGATTTCATCGAGCAGATCAACTCCGCCGCCCGCCCCATCGGCGAGCGCGAATTCCAGATGGTTCTCGCCGAAAAGCAAAAGGAGCATCCCGGCGCAACCACCATCGAAGATCACGAGGGCGGCTACTACCTGGAACTTCTGCGGCGCTCGCAATATAACTTCGATTCGCAATCCGTCCGTCCCTACTTCCCCTTCATGCAGGTCAAGCAGGGCATCCTCGATGCCGCCAGCGAGCTATTCCATGTCACGTTCCAGCAAGAGCGGAACGTCCCCTCATGGGATCCCGCCGTGGAAACCTGGATCGTCCTGGACGGCGGCAAGCCCATCGGCCGCTTCTATCTCGACATGCATCCGCGGCCGGGAAAATATAGTCACGCCGAGATGGTGCCCGTGCTCGACGGAGTCCGCGGTAAGCAGCTTCCCGAAGCCATCCTTGTCTGCAACTTCCCTGCGCCAACCGCCGATGACGCGGGCCTGATGACCTATAACGATGTCGAAACTTTCTTCCACGAGTTCGGCCACCTGATGCACCACATCCTCGGCGGACAGCAGCAGTGGGCTGGGATCAGCGGCATCAGCATGGAATCCGATTTCGTCGAGGCTCCCTCGCAGATGCTGGAAGAATGGATTCGCAGCCCCCAAGTTCTGGCCAAGTTCGCGCGCCACTACAAAACCGGCGAGCCGATCCCCGCCGACTTGGTCGAGCGCATGAATCGCGCTTCCGCCTTCGGGCGCGCCAACTGGGTCATGCGGCAAAACGAATACACCGCGATTTCCTATGACGTTTACAAAGTGAAGCCCGAAGACGTGAACTTCGATGCCATCACCGACAACACCCAGCGTCGTTACACCTTCGTGACGCCCATCCCTGATACGCACACATGGGCATCATTCGGACATCTCGGAGGTTATTCGTCGGCTTACTACACCTATCTTTGGGACAAAGTGATCGCCGAAGATTTCTTCCTGCAATTCGATCAGAATAACCTGCTGGCCGGAGACGCACCCGCGCGTTATCGCAAACTCGTCCTCCAGCCAGGAGGGTCCATGTCTGCCAACGACCTCGTCAAGAATTTCTTAGGTCGCCAGCAGAACATGACGGCCCTGCAAAAGTGGATGGGCGAAGAATTCGCAGGCTCCGCACCAGATACCAAAGTAGCCGGCCGTTAAGCTCGTGTAGGGGCGGAGGCATTCCTCCGCGACGCGAAGCGAGCGTGCGCCCACTTCCGGGCCGGTTGCGACTCATGTGGGGACAGCCGCCCTTAGCTGTCCGGTCGAACAAAGCTCGGCGGTCGCTGCGATCACCCGAAGTCGCCCCGCCTTGCCGGGCCCCAAACCCGGGATGTAGCATCGATTTGTAGCCCTTATAGGAGACACATCATGGCCACCGACACCTTCACCGCTCCCGCCACGCTGAGCGACACGCAGACACGAGTCTTCAAGAACTTCATCGACGGCGAGTGGGTCGACTCAAGCAGCGGACAGACTTTCGAAAATCGCAATCCCGCCGACACCCGCGACCTGGTCGGCATCTTCCAGAAATCGAATAAAGATGATGTCAACGCCGCCGTCGATGCCGCCAAGCGTGCTTTCGCCAAGTGGCGCCTGGTCCCCGCTCCCCGCCGCGCGGAAGTCGTCTTCCGCGCCGCCGAAATCCTGATCGAGCGCAAAGAAGACTACGCCCGCGACATGACTCGCGAGATGGGCAAGGTTCTTGCAGAAACCCGCGGCGATGTGCAGGAAGCCATTGACGCTGCCTATTACAACGCCGGCGAAGGCCGCCGCCTCTTCGGCCCCACTGTGCCCTCGGAAATGCCCAACAAGTTCGCCATGGCCGTCCGCCAGCCTATCGGCGTTTGCGGCATGATCACCCCGTGGAATTTCCCGATGGCGATTTCATCGTGGAAGCTGCTGCCGGCGGTCGTCTGCGGCAACACCTGCATCATCAAGCCCGCGCAAGATACTCCGCTGTCGACCTTCAATCTCGTCCGCGCATTGACCGATGCTGGATTACCCAAAGGCGTCATCAACATCGTGACCGGATTCGGCCCCGAAGTCGGGACCCCGCTTGCCGAGCATGCCGATGTCCGCGCCATCTCGCTGACCGGATCATCCGCGGTCGGCCGCATCGTCGGCGGCATCGCCGCGCAGAGCTTTAAGCACTGCTCGCTGGAACTCGGCGGCAAGAACCCGATGATCGTCCTCGACGACGCCAACCTCGACCTCGCCATAGAAGGCGGACTCTGGGGGGCCTTCGGCACCACCGGCCAGCGCTGCACGGCGACCAGCCGCATGATCGTGCAGAAGGGCGTCTATCGCGAATTCGTCGATCGCCTGGTTGATCGCGCAAAGAAGCTGAAGGTGGGCAATGGCCTCGACGAATCCGTCCAGATGGGACCGGCGATCAATCAGAAGCAGCTTGAAACCGATCTCAACTACGTCCAGATCGGCCAGGACGAAGGCGCCAAGATGGTCTGCGGCGGGCACCGGCTCGACAAAGGCGAGTATGCCCATGGCTTTTTCATGGAACCCACCGTCTTCACCGACGTCGATCCCAAGATGCGCATCGCCCAGGAAGAAATCTTCGGCCCGGTGGTTTCGATCATTCCATGCGATGGCATGGACGATGCGATCGAAATCGCCAACGGAATCGAATACGGACTGTCGTCAGCGATTTACACCAAAGACGTAAACCGCGCCTTCACCGCGATCCGCGATCTCTATGCCGGCATCACCTACATCAACGCGCCAACCATCGGAGCCGAAGTGCACCTCCCGTTCGGCGGCACGAAGGCGACGGGCAACGGTCACCGTGAGGGCGGCATAGGAGCGATTGATTTCTACACCGAGTGGAAATCGGTCTATGTCGACTACTCCGATAAGCTCCAAAAAGCCCAGATCGACCGCGCTGACTGAAATTATGCAGGGGGCGGACGGTTTGGTCCGCCCCGCAAGCGAAGCGAGCGATGCCGAAAAATCGCCAACGGCTCCAAGCAACACAAAATCTGCTTCGTCTTCTTTGGTCAACGTTCATTCGTTAGTGGCCGAAGAATTTAGTTTGAGGTGAAAATGACACCTGTACTGCGGGTTGGAATGGCTCTATCCATGCTTTTGTGCTTCCCACTGCTTTCTCGCGCGGGGTCACCGCACATCGCCCCCTCATCCGGCAAGCAATTGTGTTCCGGCCTTAGTCCCTCAGATTTTACCGATGCCGGCGTACCTGTCACCGCCTTGCAGGCCGCCAACCTCGACGACAACGCCAACGCCTATTGCGTCTACTCCAGCAAGTCCGGCAAAGTCGAATTCGACATCTTCTATCCCGCCGGAGACTCCCCCGAAGCCGTCAAGGGCACCGAAAAAACGGTGCTGACCGAAGTAGGTGGAAAGTTTGAGCCCCTCCAGCTCTCCGGCGCAGATTCCGCCGCTATCAATCTGTCCGTTCCCGGCAACACTCCGTCCGCCAGCGTCGCTGTTCGCTGGAAGACAGCAGTGTTCACCATAAACATTCCATCCAGCGCTAACGCTCGCCAGCAATTGATGACGTTATCTCATACTGTCCTGGACAGGCTGCAGCACTAGTTTCGGTATTCCATCTTTTCCCCGCTGCGGCACGCTGTGTCATGTGGAGTTATCATTTCCGGTGTTCTGCGGGTAGAATTTCCCTATGCCGCTGACTCCAACCCACGAAATCGCCGCCGCTTCCCGACTCGAAAACGTTCGCTACGCGATTCGCGACCTGGCCTGCGTGGCCGACGAAGTGATCGCCCAGGGACACACAGTTCTTCCCCTGAATGTCGGCGATCCTCTGAACTTTGATTTCGCAACACCGGCGCACATCATCGAAGCCGTCCAAAAAGCCATGCGCGACGGCAAAAACGGATACGCCCCCTCCCCCGGCATTCCCGAGGCACTCGAAGCGATTCGCGGCGAAGCCGCCCGCAAGGGGATCACGACGATACGCGATGTGTTCGTCACGTCCGGTGTAAGCGAAACGGTGGATCTTTGTCTTTCCGCGCTGGTGAACTCCGGCGAGGACGTTCTCACACCCAGGCCCGATTACCCGCTCTACTCGGCCGTTCTGTGCAAGCTCGGAATCCACCTCAACACCTACGACCTCAACGAAGACGATGGATGGCAGCCCGAACTCCCGGACATCGAGCGCAAGCTCACGCCACGCAGCCGCGGCATCGTGCTGATCAATCCCAATAATCCGACCGGCTCTCTCTGCACTCGCCAGATGCTCGAGCGGATTGCTGACCTGGCCCGCCGCCACAACTTGATCGTCTTCGCCGACGAGATCTATGACAAGCTCATCCTCGATTCCGATTCTCAGGGAAACGACCCGCACATCGCCTTCGCCGCCGTCGCGCCGGATGTTCCATGCGTCACCTTCGGCGGGATGTCGAAAAATTATTTGGTTCCCGGATGGCGCATCGGCTGGGGGATAGTCTCGGGTGACGCAGCCGCGGTGAAAACATATACGGAGGGCGTGCATCGCTTATTGCGAGCGCGCCTCTGCGCCAATCATCCGGAGCAGTACGCCATCAAACCGGCACTGGAAGGCCCGCAGGATCACCTGACTGAAGTCCGCCGCAAGCTCGTCTCCCGCCGCGATCTTACACAGAAATGGTGCCAGTCCACGCCGCGAGTAAGTTGCGTAGCTCCGCGTGGCGCCTTCTATGCCTTCCCCCGCATCGACATCTCTGAAAGCGACGAAACCTTCGTAAAAGAACTGATCCGCCAGAAGCACGTCATGGTAGTGCACGGGTCCGGCTTCGGACAGAAACGCGGAACGCAACACTTCCGCATCGTGTTCCTCCCGGATGAGCAAACGCTAACGAGGGCCTACGCGGGAATCGCGGAGTTTATAAGCGAACGGTATTGACCGATGGAACGGGTACAGGTCGACATCAGAGAGAACTCTTTTCAAGAATTCGTGGCTTTCATCTTCGACCATGAAATCCAATCCAGCGGCGCGCAGCGGTTTCACCCATGGTACTGCGATGTCGAAGTACTTTTCGACGCCAGGAGGGTTTGCGAGTTCTACATTCAGCTATTTCGAAATCCGGATTTCCTGGTTCAGATGTACTCGAAAGATAAACTTGAGCAAGGTTTTTGGGCGATTCACGGAGATGCCTTCGACTGTTCTTCACAACGAATAATCGCAGATACCGATATTCCCTTTTCGCTACGATGCGAGTGTATTCGCTCGATGGCTGATCTGTTCACGCGATTCTTTGCGATTGAGTCGCTGGAGACGTCGGTTTTCATGTGGTGGGACTCACTTTGTTACGACTGGCACTCCGGGGTCAGAGATCGGTCTCTTGGTGGAGAAGATGAATCTCTGCAGGATGTGTTCTTTGAAGTTTTGTCAGGTCTGCTGCGGAGCGATTCCAAAGCCTGTCAGGACGCGGCCCTACATGGGCTTGGACACCTGCACCATCCCAAGACCTCGGAGACGATCGAAGCCTTTCTGTCGCAGCACTCAGATCTAGGCGACGAACGAAGAACCTATGCGCTCTCCGCTTCGAGATTTGAGGTTTTGTAGCGGCAGCACTCATGACCATGGTATAATGACCATGGTCATGAAAACTATCGCTGCCGGCCAATTCAAAGCCCACTGCCTCGCCATCATGGACGAAGTGCAGGCCAAGCGCCAGGCCGTCGTCGTCACCAAGCGTGGCAAGCCTGTCGCGAAACTCGTCCCTGTCGAAAAGGAAAAAGACGATATCTTCGGATTTCTCAAGGGCAAAGGCAAAATCACCGGCGATGTCGTTTCTCCCGCTCTCACCCCTGAGGAATGGGGCGATCTGTATTGATTCTGCTCGATACTCACGTTGTCGTTTGGTTGGCCTTTGAGCAAACTCGAATCTCGAAAAGTGCCCATGCTGCAATCGATGAAGCCCGGACCGGCGTACAAGGCCTGGCCGTTTCGGATTTCACTCTTTTCGAGTTGAGCCTTCTGGTCCGAAAGAAGAAGTTTGACTTGGCTATCAGACCGGAAGCCTTCCTGTCCGAGGTCGAACGCCGCTTTACAGTGCTTCCGATAACAGCAAACATCGCCCGGCAAGTGCTCGATCTGCCCGCAAGCTATCCGAACGATCCTGTCGATCGAGTCATTGGCGCTACTGCGCTCGTCGAAGATATTCCCCTGATCACCGCGGATCGCGAGATCCGCAAATCCGGCGCTGTTCCGACGATCTGGTGATCTTTTGGTCTTCCGATTTCCCCGCGAATCTGCTTAAATCAGAAGTTAAGAGAACTGCGCTCGCTGTGGTCGATATTCACTCACACATTCTTCCGAACTTGGACGACGGTCCCAAAGACTGGGACACGTCCGTCGCAATATGCCGCGCGGCAGCCGACGACGGCATCACGTACATGGTCGCCACGCCACACGCGAACGATCGCTACCGCTATGATCGGCAAGTTGCGAAGGGTCTTGTCGCTGAACTGCAGGGCAAGATTGGCAACTCGCTGAAGCTCGGGCTGGGCTGCGATTTTCATCTTTCCTACGAAAATCTCCAGGATGCTCTCGCGAATCCAACCCGCTACGTGATCGACGAGACGCATTACCTGCTGGTTGAATTCAGCAACTACAGCATCCCCCAGCACACCACGGATTCGCTGATGAAGCTGGGCGACGTGGGACTGACGCCCATCCTCACGCATCCGGAGCGTAATCCCATCCTGCGCGAGAATCTGCAGCGCGTGGTCGAGTGGGCCGAGCAAGGCTGTGTCGTCCAGATGACCGGCTCAGCGTTGACCGGATTCTGGGGCGAACGCACGCGGCGCGCTGCGCAGTGGCTGCTCGATCGCCAGGCGGTTCACGTCCTCGCCACTGATGCGCATGATACGCAAAAGCGCGTGCCAATTCTGTCTACTGCGCGCGATGTGGCCGCTGAGATCTGCGGAGAGGAAATCGCGAATGCGCTGGTGGAATCGAATCCTGCCGCGATCATTGCCAACCAGCCGCTGCCGTACTTCCCGCGGCCGGTCGTGGCGAGCTACCGCAAAGGGAACAATTAGTTCCGTCAGCATTAGCCAGCGTGCCCTTGTGAGCTTCACTTGATCCGCTTACGAGAGCGACTGTTCCTGTTTGTCGAGTTTGTTCCCAGGGCGCGATGGCTGCGCAGAGCGGTATGTTGCTAACGTCCAATTGCAAATTGCTTACTGCGGGCTGGAATCGCCCTGCACCGGAGTCGGCGCCGGCGTGTCGGGGCTTGCGCTGTGCGAGGTGGGAGCCAACGGCTGTGACCTTGGCGGATCGTTCTGCAGGCTGTCTGGAGTGCTGGTCATCGCGCTGTCCGGATTCAGCAAGTGATCTTTGCTGGGCCCCAGTCCCAGCCTGATGAGCGCCCGCGAATCGGGGACCTCTTTCGTCTGCCAGCCATGATCGCTTTGATAACGGCGCATGGCGTCTTCGCTCTCCTGGTTCCAGGTGCCGCTCGGTTCTCCGCTCAAGTAATGTTCCCGGATGAGCGCTTCCTGGATGGAGCGCGCCCGCTCCGAGTCGATCTTCTGTTGGCCGCGAACTCGCTTGCCTTTCGTTCTTCTTAATGAGGCTTTCGAAGAACGTTTCGTGCTGGATGTTTTATGGGACGTGCTGGCCTTGGGGGCGCTTGCCGGTGCGCTACGACGCTTCGTCGAAGACGACTTTTTGTGCGTCGAACTGGTGGAACGAGTGGTTTTGGCAGAACTGGTTTTCTGTGTCGAGGAAGCAGCGTCGTCACTGGCATTCGCCAGGTACACGGCTGCGCACAGCACGACCGTACCCGCAACGAGCACTGATTTTGCAGTTCGCGCCAGCAGAGTACCCCTTCTCTCGACAAAGCCCCACGCGCCAGGAAAACAAAAAGCCCAACGGCGGCTGGCCCTCATCATCGTCGATGCGAGAATTATCGGCCAGCCCTGTTGGGCAGGTGTGGTTACGGAAGTGTACCGGCTTTGAAGATGGTTCCGTCCTGACGCGTCGATCCACGCTGGCGCACCAGCAACACTACATCCTGGCCGCTCTTCAGGTTCGACTCCATCCGCTGGAAATCTTCCTCACTATTCACCGGCTGCTTGTTGATTTCGAGGATCACGTCGCCGCGCGCCAAATCGATATCCTCGGCGAACGAACCCGGCTTCACGTCCTGCACGATGACGCCCTTGCCAGCAGGCATGTCGAGCCGATCGGCTAACTCTGGCGTCAGCTTCTTGACGGTGATGCCCATCTTGCTCTGCTTGGGGGCATTGTTTTCGTCATTTTCCTGGTCTTCGCCCAAACGCGCTGCGAACAGCTTGGCGCGATCGGCAATGGTCACCGTCGCATCCTGCGGCTTTCCGTTGCGTACGAAACCAAGCTGCACCTTGGAACCAGGCTTGCGCGAAGCGATGTCGGCCACCAACTCTGATCCCTTGGTGACTCTCTTGCCGTCGACCGTAGTAATGGTGTCGCCGACTTTCAGTCCGGCCTGATCTGCCGGGCTGCCCGCAACCACGCTGGAAATCGTTACGCCGCTTCCCGAACCGTAGACGCGAGTGATCGCCGGATTTTCAACCGCATCGAACATGATTCCGATTGATCCGCGCGAGACGCGGTGCTCGGGCCCGGTCAGCTGGTTGTAGACCTCGACTACGGTCTTCGAAGGAAGCGCGAAGCCCACACCCGCGTAGGCATTGGTCTCGCTGAGAATGGCGGTGTTGATTCCAATGACTTCGCCGTTCATGTTGACCAGCGGGCCGCCAGAGTTTCCCGGATTGATGGCCGCATCGGTCTGAATGAAAGTCTGGAATTGCCGGTTTGGTACGATGTCACGTCCTTTGGCCGAGACAATTCCTGCTGTCACGGTTTCCGACAAACCAAACGGGCTGCCCACAGCCAGAACCCAGTCGCCCACCTGCATGTTATCGGAGTTGCCCATTTTGGCCGCGGGAAGCGAGCGGTCCATATCAACCTTAATCACGGCCAAATCTGTTTCCTGATCGGCACCGATGACCTTGGCATCATGCTGCACTCCAGGCGGATCATCCTGGAAGCGCACGCGCACACGGTCCGCCTTTTCGACGACGTGCCGGTTGGTAACGATATAGCCCTTAGAATCGACGATCACGCCGGAACCGAGCGAACGTTCGCGAATGGGACCATTATCCTGTCCCCCAAACTGGCCTCCGGGACCACCGAAGAAATGGTTGAAGAAATCATCCATTCCGCCGCCATTGTCCTCCTCGTCATCACCGCCGCCACCGCCGTTTCCACCGCGGTGCCGCTGCAGGTTCTTAATGGTTGATTCGGTGTTGATGTTGACGACGGTAGGCTCCAATTGCTTGGCCACTTGCGCGAAAGCATTCGAAAGCTGCTGTGAAAAGCCGCTTCCCGCCGAGGTAGATGCCGACATGCTCAAGGGGGTGACGTCGCCGCCTTTTTGCCCCTCTTTGCCCTTGACTCCGTAGGAGATCACTGTGCCGATCAGAATGCCGACTGCCAGTGTCGCCAAAATACTCAGCGTGTAGGCCCAGCCATGGGCCTTCATGCGCAGCCACATTGCGCGCGAATCCATAGGTTCACTTTCCTCCGAAAACTCGAAAACCCCTCTATTATACCCATTTGCCTGTAGGCTCCCGCATCGCCGAAACGGGCCATAAAAACCCGCAGCATCCAAGGTATCGGATGTTAGACGCTAGAACACGGGAAACCGTTTGCCGGTTGGCAGACGCGAAGGGGCAATGCATCGCACTGACTATGGAGCATTTACATAGATTGACAGAGTGCAACCTCGAATGAAAAAAAGGCGCCATCGACGATGGCGCCTTTTCCGGAGTTATTGGCAGGGCTAGAAGCTGATCTTCAGGATCTGGCCGTTATTACCAACAAACCATCCTGCATGCGGGTTGGCAAAGCCGACCGCCCAGTATCCGCTCACCTGCGGCAGGGCGTGCCAGGTCTGCCCTTCATCTGTGGTCCAGGCCGCTGATCCGGAATCGTAGTTTGGTTCCGTTTCAGCCGTGATCACCACCGTGTGAGCGTGTTCGTTATCGGCTTCGTCATCATCGCCATGGCGGTTCCCACGGATGTAGGCGAGGCAGAAAATGGTTCCCCGCACGGGAGGCTTCGTGGTCAGCGTCCAGGTTCGACCCCCATCGTCAGAAGTTGCAGCATCAGCGGAACTGTTCGACGCCAGGTCTCCCCCGCCAACGATACCGTGCCAAGCATCGCGGAATGCCACCGAGACCGCGCCCGCACTCGGCGAACTGACCAGCGGTGTGTCGTAAGCATTCCAGGTATTGCCGCCATCGCGCGTGGCCAAGATTCGCGCCGTGGAAGCACCGCCGGTGGCGATCCAGGCATTGTCGTCTCCCTGCGTCGTGATGCAAGTGCCGCTGGCGGCGAACGAAGCTTCGCCGCTCAATGCTGGAGGCATGTAGTTCGCGATCGACTGCCAAGTCTGGCCATTGTGGGTGCGGATGTCGGGGAAGACTCCATTCGCGGAATCGCTGTGGGTGATTCCGCGGTTTGGAGTCCAGAAGGCGAAGCAATCGTAGAAGGCGTTCGGATTGTGATTGGTGAATTCGATCTTCCAGTGCGCGCCGCCGTCTTCTGTTTTGTAGATGCGGAAGTCGGTGGGTCCGGTGTTATTTGGGATTGACATGAGGTAAGCGACTCGGTCGCTGACCCCATAGACATCGCGGAATTGGAGATTCTCCGCGCCCGGGACGACCGCGGCTTTCCAGTGCTGGCCGCCATCGGTGGTCACGACGTAGGTGCCGCCAGTTCCTGCTGCCCAAACAACTCGCGAATTGACCGGGCTGACGGCGATTAGCAACTGGGTTGTCCCACTCGTTTGCGGAGTGAGTTTTGGCTGGTGAATTTTTTCCGATTCCTGGGCAAATGCGAAAGTTGCGACGACCGCAACCAGATACAGCATGGGTAAGCGCTTCATCATAGATTCCCCCAGAAGAATTCGTGGCGCGAAGCAGTATAGGAATGCTCCAAAAGGCCTGTCAAACGGGCAAAGGACACCGGATTGAAAGATTGTGCGCGCGAGTAGGGATCAGGGTGTGCGCGGCTTATACGAACTCCGCGTTGCGGACAACTCCACAATTGCATCGACGAGGCCAGGAATGGTGAACTCGCTGGCCTGGATGTCGACCGCCAAGCCAAGTTCGCGCAGCGTGGCCGAAGTCACCGGGCCGATCGAAGCGGTGCGAACTCCATCAAGAGAAGAACGAGCGTGGTTGCCGACTGCCCCCGTCAACAGGTTAACGAAATTGCGCACGGTTGAGGAACTGGTAAATGTGACCACGTGTGGGCGCCGTGAGGAATTTTTCAGAAGCGAGTGCAACCGCGCGCGTGAGGAGGTCGGCATCACGGTCTCGTAGGCTTCGACCACGTTGACTCTCGCGGCAATTTCTCGCAGTTCCCGCGGAATTACATCGCGCGCGACCTTTGCGCGCACCAGCAGCACGCGTTTTCCTTTCACGCGCTTTTTCAAGCTGCGCACCACTGACTCTGCGACATATTCCTTCGGAACTACGTCGACTTTTAATTTTTTTTTCTCGATTGCCTTCTTCGTGGCCGGCCCGATGGCAGCAATGCGCAAATGGGTGAGATTGGCGGGCGCGATTCGCAGCGTCTTCATGCGATCCCACATGGCGTCTACGCCGTTGACGCTGGTCAGAATCAGCCAGTCGTAGCCGGCCAGACTTTTCAGCGCAGAATCGAGCGGACGAAAGGATCGTGGCTTGCGGATTGCAATGAAAGGAATTTCGATCACCTCGGCGCCCAACCGGCGCAATTTTGAGGAAAGCGCACTCGCCTGATGGCGGGCGCGCCCCACCAGCACTCGTAACCCCGCGAGGGGATAACGATGTGATTCCGATTTCCTATCTCTGCTTTTCACTCCCGCGGCTTTCCTTTCGACGGAGTCTCGGAAACTCCCAAGCCTTGTTCCCGCATTAATTCTGCAGTACCGGAAACCGCTGTATCGGACGACCCGCTAAGCGAAGCGATGATATTTTCCTGCTCTTGTCTGGTGCGATTCTGGCTAAGTTTGAACTTCGCTTCCAAACGCGTAACGGCGATCTCGAATCCGACAATGTGACTCAGCATTCGCTCACGGTAAGCCTCGCTCAACTCCGTCCACTGCTGCCCGTAGGGGGCTTCGAACGTGCCAATCAATTGGTGAAGCACAGAGAGCAATTCGTCGGGCGCTGAGTATATCCGCGCTTTTCCGTAAGCGTGGACTGCTCCGTAGTTCCACGTGGGAACACTTTCCCTGATTGTGTAATGCGTCGGGGAGATGTAGGCATGCGCTCCGTGGAAAATGGCCAAACATTCCGGCTGGCGCTCAAGGTGCTGCCAGTGCGGGTTAGCTTTGGCGACGTGCCCGCGGAGAACGATGGCATCCCGGGATTTTTCGATGGCCAGAGGAAGATGCGTCGCAAAGGGTTCTTGTCCAGTGGACGAGATCAGGATGGCGAACGGATTGGCGCGCATAAAAGCAATGGCGTGCCCCTGGTCATCTACTCGAAAATGTTCGGGGATGTACAAATCCGCTCCTCGATGCAATAGCTGGAACTACAAAGGACACGAAGGTTCACAAAGGAAAACTTCTTTTGAAGTTGTTTTTTCTTTTCGTCCTTGGTTAATGAATCTCTTTCTTGCGTACGTGCAGCACCTTCTCTATTTCTGCGATCACGGTTCCCTGCTCGTCTTTCACCTCGACCTTGAATACGGGCTCGTACTTGGGCAAGCGGGTGAGCTTCTCCCGGATATCGTCGACCAGGGCATCGCTCAGCCGGAACTCGGCTCGCACCATGCCTTTTCCTGGCTGGCGGTAGCGGATTGACGCGGCTTTATCCCAGACGATGTAATCGCGCCCCAGATTCGCCATCAGCATGAGCATATAGAAAGGATCGGTCATAGCAAAGAGCGATCCACCGAAATGCGTGCCGACGTAATTGGCATTCCACCAGCGCAGCTTCATCTCGACGTCGATGGACTTCATGTCGGGTGCAATATGCTTGACGCGGATGCCCATGCCGAGAAAGGGTGGCCAGAGATTCACGCCACGCCGCAGCCCATGGGAACTGTTGTACCCACCCAGAAGCTTCAGTAGAACGTTGCGGGTCATGCGGCGTGATTAGGGTTGCGGGGGAACGGCCAGGCCGCGTCCATAGACGGCTTCGAGGATTTGATCGCCACCGCGGGCAAGCAGCGCGGCGCCGGCGGCATTGCCGAGTTCTTCCGGGTCGTCGCCATTGCGGGAATCGCGAAGAAGTTTCGATCCGTCGGGGTCGGCCACAATCGACTCCAGATGCAATCTGCCATTGGACGCCTCGGCGAATGCGCCGATGGGCACCTGGCAGCCTCCGCCGAGGCTGTTGAGTAACGCACGCTCGCAGGTAGTTGCGGCGCGCGCGTTGGCGTTATCGAGAAAGCGCAATAACTCGCGCGTCTTCGCGTCGCGTTCGCGGATTTCGATGCCCAGCGCTCCCTGCCCTGCTGCGGGACACATGATCTCCGCAGGAATGATGTGCCGGATCAACTCCGTTTTCCCGAGGCGCTTCAGCCCAGCAGAAGCCAGGATGATCGCGTCGTATTCTCCTTGCTCAAGCTTGCGCAGGCGGGTGTCGACATTGCCGCGCAGGGGGTGAATGTCCAGATCCAGGCGGATTGCCTTCAATTGCGCCTGTCGTCGCAGGCTGGAAGTGCCGACGCGAGCGCCTCTGGGCAGGTCTTCGATTCTCGAAAATTTGCACGAGCAGAAAGCGTCGCGCGGGTCTTGACGCTCCGTGATGGCAGCGATCTCGAATCCGGCGGGAAGTTCGGTGGGCAGATCCTTCAACGAATGCACGGCGAGATCGACGCGACCGGCGGCCACGGCTTCTTCAATCTCTTTGGTGAACATCCCCTTGGTGCCGACCTTGGCGAGGGCAACGTCGGTGATCTTGTCGCCGGTGGTGTGGATGACTTCGATTTCGACTTCGTGGCCCTGGGCGCGGAGGAGCGCGGAAATGTGGTTGGCTTGCCAGAGAGCGAGTTGGGAACCGCGAGAGCCGATGCGGAGATGGGCCATTAGCGCCGCATCCCTACTTCAGCTTTCTTTGCGACGTCCTGGCCGATTTCTTCTTTTCCCTTCACCTGAAGATTGAACAATCGCCGTACGACATCGACTATCGTCGTCGCTTCCGCTTCTTTTGCGGCAGACTTCAGAGTCGTGATAGGCGTATGCATGACTTTGTTGATGATGCCGCGGGTGAGGGCTTCGACCGCCATCTCCTGCTCGGGAGTCAACTGGCCCATGCGGCCGCGCACGCGGTCGATCTCCGCCTGACGGATAGTTTCCAGATGATCCTGCAAGCTCACGATGGTCGGGACAACGTCCAACGTGCTGAGCCGTGCTTCGAAACGTTCCACCTCGCTGGCGATGATTGCCTCAGCCCGCTCCGCCTCTTTGCGTCGGTCGGCGACGTGGCTGGCCACCGCCTGTTGCAGGTCGTCAATGTCGTAGGTGAAGATGCCGTCCAACTTTGCCATCTCCGGCGAAACGTCGCGCGGGACGGCGATGTCGATAAAGAACATCGGGCGGTTCTTGCGCCGGGCGAGGAACTGCTCGCCATGCTCGCGGCGGAAGATGGCATGCGGTGCTCCGGTCGAGGTGATGACGATGTCGGCGCGATCGCAGGTGGAGTAGAGATCCTCAAACCTGATCGCCTGCCCGTTGAATTTCTGTGCCAGCCCGATGGCCCGCTCGTAAGTGCGATTAGCCACGAAGATCGATCCGCAGCCGTGCGCCATCAGATGCCGCGCCGCCAATTCGCTCATTTTTCCGGCGCCGACGATGAAGACGTTCTTGCCATGCAGGCTGCCGAAGATTTTCTTCGCCAGTTCGACCGCGACCGAAGCAATCGAGACTGAAGATGATCCAACCGCGGTTTCCGTCCGCACCCGCTTGGCGACTGCAAACGCACGGCTAAAAAGCTGATCTAACTGCCCGCGGACCGCACCGACTGCCCGGGCCGTGGCATAAGCTTCCTTCACCTGGCCCAGGATCTGCGCTTCCCCCACCACCATAGAATCCAGGCTCGCAGCTACCCGGAACACATGCCGCACCGCATCTTTAGCGCGGAATTCATAAAGGTGCGGATCAAGCGCATCCGGCTCGATGTGAAAATGATGGTGCAGGAATCCGCGCAGGTCGGCCGATCCATTCACGGTGTGGGTGATCACTTCCACGCGGTTGCAGGTGGAGATCACCATCCCTTCTTCGATTCCGGGATATGCCGTCAGCTCGCGGCAAGTGTCAGGTAGGCGCGACTCTGCGATTGCCAGCCGCTCCCGCACTTCCAGCGGTGCGCTCTTGTGGTTCACGCCGATGAGCTGGAATCTCATGAGGCAAACCTGTGAATCGCGGAGAAGTAATTGGCCGCCCAAGCCGCCAACGCCGCCACGAATGCGAATGTCGCCAGGAATGCAGCGCGCCGACCGCGCCATCCGGAATTCCAGCGGGTGAAGACCATGATCATGTATACGGCCCACATCAGCAGCGAAAGCAGAATCTTGGGGTCAAGGAAATCCACGTGACCATAAGTGGTGACGGCCACCACCGTTCCGGTCAACAGTCCTAACGTCATGAACGGGAAACCCAGCAGCAGCGAACGATAGCCGATCTGGTCGATCACTTCTAGTGCGGGAAGGAATGAAATCAGGCTGGTGGGCTTCTTTGATTTCAGCCGCCGCTCCTGCAAAAGATAGAGCAGGCTCGCCCCGAAGCTGAGCACCAGTGCAGCGTATCCGGTGAAGATCAGGATGATGTGCGCCACCAGCCATCCCTTATGCGACACAAAAGACGTGAGCAGCACTGGTTGCTCATCGACAGCGGCGACAAACGTCAGGAAGAAGACTACCGGAAAGACGACAACTCCCGGCGATGTCGTGTGGTAAATGGCGTAAATCACCATAAAGAACGACATCGACAAGAAAGCCAGAAGAGATTCGCTGTTATGCACCGACGCCCATGCCACCTGATCGGTGAGAAAGACCTCGACCAATGAGACAAAATGAAACACCATACCCAGGCTGGCGGCGTGCAGCGCGATGCGGCTGAAAAGATCGCTCGTACGAGAGAGCGCTACAAACGCATAGACAAGCCCGATGAAGTAGCAGCCTAGCGCGAATCGCAGCCAAAGCAGTGACATAGGCCTTCTGACTTTACTTGGAAACTAAGGAATCCCTTGAGTTTACCCCAACTCGCCGGACCCCGGCTCGACCCTGAGGTACAAGCTAAACGTATTGTCCCTGGGTTATATGTTAAGGGGAACAAAACCCATCACTTAGGTCTGTGATTAGAATCACAGTACCGCAGCCTTCAGTTCGACTTTGCCGGCGTATGCGGATTGCTGCCACCCGAAGCATGCGGGTTCGGCACGCCCGGGGGCATCGATCCGGCGCTGTGGCTGCCGCTCATCGAACTCATGTCACCGGGGGCAAAACAGGTCACGCGACCGCTCGAAGCCACGCGCAGGGCCGACGGACACTCGCCAGCGCTTAGACCACTCATGCCTTGCATCTGCGCGGTGTAGAGTTTTCCTGCGCTATTGCCGGCTACGCCAACCGACATTCCGGGCATGGCGTACGCGACAGTGAATGCTTTCTTTCCCTGGCTGGCCTGCATGGCGCAGTCGCTCGCCGATTTCAGCTGATTTCCCGGTGCGCCGGCAGCGAGCGATCCGCAGTTGGTGGCTCCCGAACCGGCATATTCCTGCAGTTTCTGCAGCACAGCGTCATCGGCGGGCGACGACGGGGCCGTCGAGGCACTTGGCGCAGGTTTATTCGCCGGGGCGGCAGACTTGTTGCAAGCGGTCAGGCAAGACGCAAGCAGAGCGAGTACTGTGGCACAGGTTTTCATAGCACCGCGATTGTAAATCCAGCCGCGTTTCGGTGCGATGGCGCGGTACCTGAAATGGCATCAACCTGTACTTTTGGTTACTTGCTGCCTTCCCGGGCCGCTTCGTAGAATCTCAGCTCTGGCTGCCTTCCGCGATGTTTTGGGCGTCATGAATGCTGACCAGCAAGTTTGGAACTATGACACTCAAAACACCGGAAGCCGGCGCAGCCCCACAGCTTCGCGAAAGCAATGGACTATATCGTCTTCTCTTCGAGAACGGCTTCGACGGCCTGCTGTTAACCGCTCCGGATGGCTCGGTTCTCGACGCTAATCCTGCCGCTTGCCGCATGTTGGGCAGAACCCGCGAAGAAATCATGGCTGCGGGCCGCAGCGGTGTCATGGATACCTCCAATCCGCGCCTGGCGGAGATGGTGGCGGAGAGAGCTCGCACGGGCAAAACATACGGCGAGCTCACTGCCAGGCACAAAGACGGCACAATTTTCTCCGTCGAGGTTTCGTCGGTGGTGTTTCGTGATCTCGAGGGCGAGCTTAAAACGTGCACGATCATGCGCGATATCAGTGAGCGCCAAGCGGCCGAGAAGGAACGCGAACTACTCATCCAGGAACTTCAAGAGGCGCTGGCTAAGGTCCGAACGCTGAGCGGACTGCTCCCGATCTGCGCAGCCTGCCGGATGATTCGCGATAAGCAGGGAGCCTGGCATCCTCTCGAGGCTTATATCCGCAAACATACCGAAGCCGATTTCAGCCATGGTATATGCCCGGACTGCCGTAAACGCCTTTACCCAGAAGGCCTCTAAACCTCACTCCGCAGCGTTTGACAGGCATGCGCCTTGTACATACGATTCTCTGATTCAGCGGACAAGCTTGCTATGACGTACCGAAAGAAGCTCTCGCAGTTTGTGCTGGCGCTGACTGCGGTTCTGCTCCTGCTCGCAGGATCCACTGCAGTACCGACCGCCGATCCGAGCCGATATCTGAACGACATCAAAACGCTCGCATCTCCCGAGATGGAAGGCCGCGGCGCCGGCACCAAAGGGCTCACGCGCGCCGAGCACCTGATCGAGAAAAGATACAAGGAACTTGGCCTTCAACCCGCCGGCGTCCGCGGATACGCCCAGCCTTTCAGCGTGATTACGGGTGCGCAACTGAAGGCCGACAACTATCTCAAGATTGAGACCAACGGTGCGACGAATGATTTCAAGATCAACGAGGATTTTGTTCCGTTCAGCTTCTCTTCTTCCGGGAAGGTCGAGGCACGGCTGGTCTTCGCAGGCTACGGAATTACCGCTCCGGAATTCCACTACGACGACTACGACGGCATTGATGTAAAGGATAAGGTGGTCCTGGTGCTGCGCTACGAGCCGTCCGGTTTTGCGGAGAAGAGCGGTCATCATGGACTCACGCAACACTCGCAGCTGATTACGAAGGCGATCAACGCGCGCAATCATGATGCCAAGGCGATCATTCTCGTCAATGGCAAGTTGGCCGACGGCGAGGAGGATTCGCTGACTCGCTTTGGTAGCGTGAGCGGACCGGAAAATGTGGGCATTATCTTCGCACAGGCCAAGAATGCGATCGCCGACTCCTGGTTGCAGTCGGCCGGAAAATCTCTTAAAAACCTGCAGGGGCACATCGACGCGACCACGCAACCGGCGTCGTTCGCATTCGCCGAGAGTCGACAGATACTGCTGCACGTGGATATCGAAACCACACACGCCACGGTGAACAATGTACTCGCATGGCTTCCCGGGCAGAACGACGAATACGTCATTATCGGAGCGCACTACGATCACCTTGGCCGCGGCAACTTCGATTCACTCGCCCCTTCGCAGATCGGGCAAATCCATCCCGGAGCCGACGATAATGCCAGCGGCACCGCTGGAGTGCTGGAACTCGCGCGCCTTCTGGCCCCTCAGCGTGGACGACTCAAACGCAGCATCCTGTTTATGAACTTTGCGGGAGAAGAACTAGGCCTGCTCGGCTCCGCCGAGTGGGTGAAAGAACCGACTCGCCCGCTTTCCAATGCTGTCGCCATGCTCAACATGGACATGATCGGCCGCATTAAAGATGACAAGGTCTACATCGGCGGGGTTGGCACCGGGTCGACGTTCAAGCCGGTACTGGAGCAGGCGCAGAAGGATTTTCCGTTCAAAATCGAATATTCAGCTGGGGGCTACTCCTCGAGCGACCACACTTCGTTCGTGACAAAGAGAATTCCTGTGCTGTTCTTCTTCTCCGGGCTTCACTCCGACTATCACAAGCCTTCTGACACATGGGATAAGATCAACGCGCCCTCCGCGGCGCGCTTGCTCGACATGGTGGAAGATGTCGCGGTGCAACTGGCGAATGCGCAGGATCCACCAACATTTCAGGTCGTTGCCGAAGATAAGCCTCCGGCGGGCGGTGGAGGAGGCGGATACGGGCCTTATTTTGGTTCGATTCCAGATTTCGGCCAGACCGAAAACGGGGTGCGTTTCTCTGATGTGAAGCCGAATTCTCCGGCCGCGAAGGCGGGATTCAAGGCCGGGGACGTGCTGGTCCAGTTCGGCGACAAGCCTATCAGGAATCTTTACGACTTTACTGACGCACTCCGCCGCAGCAAAATCGGAGATGTGGTCGAAGTGAAAGTTCTTCGAGATGGCCAGCCCGTGAGCGCAAGCGTGAAACTCGAACAACGTAAATAGCTCGCCCGAACCCAAGTGTTTTCATCCTGAGCAGGGCGAAGGACCCATTCCGCGTTGCTTTGGACCGGCAGAGGAGCATGGGTCCTTCACTGCGTTCAGGATGACAAAGGCTTTGTCTGATTTCTGGTCCGACGTCAGTCTGTGTTGATCCGTGGCAAAGAAGTTTTTGCCCTATAATCGTCGGTCGCACCACGAGGAATCCCTTGCCCTACGATGACCTCCGCCAATGGATTGCCGCGCTGGAACGCGCCGGCGAACTCAAACGCATTCGTACTGAAGCCGATCCCATCCTCGAGATCGCCGAGATCACCGATCGCGTGTCCAAGACCCGCGACCCGCAGGGACGAGCCGGCGGCCCGGCACTGCTTTTCCAGAACCTTAAGGGTCATCCAAACTCTCAACTTCTTATTAACCAGTTCGGCTCTGAAGCACGCATGAGGCTAGCGCTAGGCGTGAACTCGCTTGATGAGATCGCCAGCCGCATTCGCATGTTCATGGACGTGAAGTCGCCCCAGGGCTTCCTCGACAAGATAAAGATGCTGCCCTTGCTGACTGAGGCGGGAAAGTTTTTCCCGCGCACGGTTGCCAACGGTCCCTGCAAAGAAGTCATCAAACGCGACCAGTTTTCGCTGCTCGATTTCCCCATCCTGCAATGCTGGCCCAAGGACGCGGGGCGCTTCATCACGCTTCCCTGCGTGGTGACCCGCGATCCTCGTTCCGGCAAGCGTAATGTCGGCATGTATCGCATGCAGGTGTATGACGAGCGCACGACGGGAATGCACTGGCAGCGTCAGAAGGTAGCTGCCGAGCATACCCGAGAACATATGCGCGCCGCCGCAATCGAAGGTGTAGGGACAGGCGCCTTGGCCATCCCGCCGAGCGAAGCAAGGCGCCCCGGCACAGACGCTTCGCGGGCCGCAGTGGACATCATGGCTCGCTCGTCAGGTGGATCTGCCGTTCCAGAGGGCAATCGCCTTACAGGGAAGATGGAGGTCGCCGTAGCGATCGGGACGGAGCCGGCTGTTACCTTCTCAGCGATCGTTCCTGCGCCGCCCGACATTGAAGAATATCTGATCGCCGGATTTCTCCGCGCCGCGCCCGTCGAACTGGTGAAGTGCGAAACCGTCGATCTCGAAGTTCCGGCCTCCAGCGAGATTGTTCTTGAAGGCCACATCCATCTCGATGAACTTCGTTCGGAAGGCCCGTTCGGCGATCACACGGGGTTCTATTCGCTCGAAGATCTTTATCCGGTCTTCCATGTCTCCTGCATTACGCATCGCAAAGATCCGATCTACGCAACAACGATCGTAGGCAAGCCCCCACAGGAAGACGCTTACATGGGGAAGGCTGTCGAGCGCATCTTCCTGCCGCTGATGAAGCTCACCATTCCCGAACTCGTTGACATCAATCTGCCGATCGAAGGCGTCTTTCACAATCTGATGATCGTGTCGATCAAAAAGTCGTATCCGGGACAGGCTCGCAAAGTGATGAACGCCATCTGGTCGCTGGGGCAGGCGATGTTCACAAAGTGCATCGTAGTAGTGGACGAGGACGTCGACGTGCAGGACGTAGCTGACGTCACCTTGAAACTTTTCAACCACATCGATCCCGAACGCGACATCCAATTTACGATGGGTCCGGTCGATTCGCTAGATCATGCTTCGCGCCTCCCGAATTACGGGTCGAAGATGGGCATTGACGCAACGCGCAAATGGGCCACCGAAGGGTTCACGCGCCCGTGGCCGGGTGAAATCGTGATGGACGCGAAGACCAAGAGTCTTGTTGACAGCAAGTGGAAAGCGCTGGTCAAGGAACTGGGCATCAGCTAGATTAGCCAGCGTGACGGATTGAGAGAGCGGCAATGCGGCTGGGGGATACCTCTGGAAATCTTTATCGCGGAAGCCATGAAAGAACTCTAGTCCGATGCTGATGAAGTCGCTATCGGGGATGCCGAACGGATTCTTGCTGCAACTTCGCCCGATGCGGTCAGAAAGCTATTTGGATTTATGAACGGCTAGATCGGTCGGGTCAGAGATAGCTTCGCAGAGAACACAAGCTTCCTCGACTTCGCAGAATTACCTGTAACGCAATTCCGCTTCGCGAGCGATGACAGCCTTCTCTCAGGATTTGAGCTTCGAGGCGACGTCAGTTAACGTGGCCTCGATTCCGTCCGGTTTCGCAACTCCACCTTGCGCCAAGTCTTTTGTGCCGCCTCCGCGTCCACCGAGCTTTGACATGGTGTCTTTCATCAGGGCACCCATATCGAAGGGCATCCCCGCGGATTGGGCGAACACCAGCGACGGGTGCGGCGACTTAGTCGCCAGGAGTGCAACTGCGTTGGTGGCTTGGCGAGCCAGCCTCTGGGCCAACAGTTTTATGAAATTGAGATCCTGGTCGGTGTAGGTACGGATGATGAGTTTGCGTCCGTGGTCTTCGGAGGTTTCGGCGAGCAGGGCTGCAGCCTTCGCCGCCGCCAGCTCCTGTTGCGATTGTTCAGCCTGCTTGCGCAACGATCGGATTTCCTCGAGCGATTTGCGGACTTGCTGCGGTACATCGTAAATGTGTGTGGAAAAAAGTCCGGCTGCTTCGCTGAGATTCGTGAAATCGCGCCGGGCGGTCGCTACGGCTCGTTGGCCGGCCAAGAATTCCACGCGCCATCCCTGGCGAACCTTTTCTGTTTTCCGCAGGAGAATACAGCCGATCTGTCCGGTCTGATTGACGTGCGTGCCTCCGCAGGCGCTGAGGTCGAAGTCGCGGATGTCGATCAAACGCAGCTCATCGCGTTCCGCGGGAGGAAGTTTCCGCAGGCCGAGATTGCTCGCCTCTTCCCGGCTTACAAAGCGGATCTCGACTGGACGGTTCTCCAGGATGATTTCATTGGCCAGCCGCTCGGCGGATTCGATTTGATCTTTGCTTAGCGTTGGTGTGTCGAGATCGATCGAGCAGTAGTCGTCGGCCATATGGAACGAAACGGTGTGAAAATTGAATAGCCGCACGAACGCCGCCGAAAGAACATGCTGGCCGGTGTGCTGCTGCATGTGGTCGCGACGGCGGCTGGCATCGATCTGGCCGTGGACGCGGGTTCCGGGCTTCAGGTCCCTTACCGACTCGAGGTAGTGGACGACCCTTCCATCTTCTCTATCAGCGACTTCGGTGACGCGCAGCTTGTCGGTGGAATTCTGCGGGAGGATGGAACCGGTATCAAAGACCTGGCCCCCGCTCGTTGGATAGAAAGCAGTGCGGTCGAGAACGATTGCAGGTCGTGGGTTCTCAGTTGTCTCGCAGACTTCCGCATCGAAATCATAGAGAAACGAATCGTGATAGTAGAGGCGCTCGGTCATACGTGAATTCAATTTTAACCACAGGGGATACAGAGGAACACAGGGGTCTCGATCAGTACGGGCCGATAATGCCTCCGATTTGACGGGCTTTCGGCTTCGCTTGGGAGTCGCCCGCGGCCACATGAGAATCGAGCACATCCAGATATTTCAGGCCGCTTCCGGTATTGAACAGTACCACCTTATCTTCAGAGCGCAAGAAGCCGCTGATGCGCAGCTTGCGATACGCGACCAGGCAAGCAGCGCCTTCGGGGGCGGCAAAGATTCCTTCTACTTTTGCCCAATGGCGCGTCGCTTGGAGAATTTCTTCGTCAGTTGCTGCAACCGCCGCACCTTTCGACTTCTTCAGAATATTGAGGATTAAATAGTCGCCATAGGGTTTCGGAACGCGCAGGCCTGAAGCCAGCGTAACTGCGTTCTGCCACATTTCGGCGGAGGTCTTGTGCTCCTCCCATGCTTTCACGACCGGCGCGCATCCAGAGGATTGGACACAAATCATTTTCGGACGTTCCGAGCCAATCCATCCGAGGGCTTCCATTTCCTCGAACGCTTTCCACATGCCTAGCAATCCGACCCCGCCGCCGGTGGGATAGATAATTGCTTGCGGCAGCTTCCACGCCATCTGCTCGGCGACTTCGTAGCCCATCGTCTTCTTGCCTTCTACGCGATAAGGTTCTTTCGTGGTGGAAACATCAAACCATCCATCGCGAGCCCAAGCCAGCGAGCCTTTTAACTCCGCCACCTTTCTGGCGCAATCGCTGATAAGACCATCCACCAGCGTGACGTGCGCTCCGTAGTAGTCGCATTCGATTCGATTCGCAGCGGGAACATCTTTGGGCATGAAGATGTGCGCCTCAATTCCGGCGGCCGCCGCATAGGCTGCGAGCGCTCCGGCGGCATTTCCTGCTGAAGGGATCGCGAGTTTCTTCAGGTTGAAGTGGCGCGCCATAGTCACGGCTGCGGAGAGGCCGCGGGCCTTGAAGGATCCGGTGGGATTCAGGCCTTCGTCCTTGATGAACATATTCGCGAATTCGCGGCTCGGCAGCATGGGAGTGAATCCCTCTCCAAGCGAGACCGGGCTCGCGCCGGGCAACACGGCTTCGTATCGCCACATGCTCGCGGGACATTGGGAAAGTTTCTCGCGCGAAAAACTGCTCTTGATCAACGCGAGATCATAACGAGCGTAAAGAACACCCCCATCTTTCGGACAGACAGATTGCGGACGATCGGCGGGATAGTGTTCGCCGCAGCGAGTACATTCCAGGTACGTGAGCATTGTTTGCGAGTTTAGCGGAGAGAGGTTGGGAGTTGCCAGCTCTCGTTCTCAGTTCTCCGCTTCGGCTTGCTTCAGGTTGGATTCCTGGCTTCAGATATTTTTGAGACGTTTGGTTTAGTATCTTAGGCTCGGTTGAATCCCGAGTTGGAGAAAGATGCAATGGGAAAGTTTGTGGTGGGATTCATTGTTGGAATTGTTGCGGTATTCCTGGTCGTTTACGCGTACTTCGCCACGGGCGCGGCACCGGTGGCGACTTCAGCGCAACCGATGCCCTTCGAGAAGCAATTCGCGAACATGGCGCTGCACGCGAAGATCGATAGAGAAATGCCCAAGTCGGTGCCGATCCAGGCGGATGCGGCCACCTATGCGGCGGGCGCGCAGGTCTATAAAGATCACTGCGCTGTTTGTCACGGACTGCCGGGACAGGATCAGACGGCAATCGCGAAAGGCATGTTCCCTAAGCCACCAAAGCTTTTCGCAGGGAAGGGCGTAACGGATGATCCTGCGGGCGAGACCTATTGGAAGGTCGACAACGGAATCCGCATGAGCGGCATGCCTGGTTTCGGCAAGAACTTGTCCACGACCCAAATGTGGCAAGTCAGTTTGCTGCTCGCCGATGCAGATAAGTTGCCGCAACAGGTAAAGGATGGTCTCGCAGGCACACCGACACCCAGCGTTGCGGCACCCGAACCGAAGAAGTAGGGCGAGCGTTCAACCACAGAGGGCACGAAGGAACACCAAGCAAACCTTCAGAGATTCAACGGCGATTCCCCGTGCCTCTTCTGTTTCGGCGTTTACGCCCAGTAACCAGCAAGCTGCGGCGCATCGTGTTCCCCCTCTACATCTGCATGCTATAGTGCGAGTCGCATGGGGTCTTTTCTCTTTTTTGCATTTTCGTGGTGGGCGATTCTGCTACGCGTCGTCGCGATCGTTCATTTCATACGGCGACGCCCGGACTGGTTCTGGATTTGGATCATCCTTATCTCTTGGATTGGAGCTCTGGTTTACATCGTTGTAGAAGTCATCCCTGATGCCGGGCTCCTGCGAAGTTCTTTTCAGATATTTCCGCGGCGACGGCGCATTCATGAACTGGAGCGCGCGATTCTCGACAATCCCTCGGCAGGAAATTATGAAGAACTGGGATTGCTTTATCTGGACGACGGAAATTTCGAGCGGGCTCGAGCCTGCTACGACAAGGCGATTTCAGCACGGACCGACAGTCCGGATCCTTTTTACCGGCGTGGGATCGCCGAAGTCGAACTCGGTGATTTTGAGGCGGCGGTCCCTGATCTGGAGCGGGCAGTGAGTACCGACCCGGACTACGACTTCCATCGCGCCAAAGGATTGTTGGGCTGGGCCTACGCGCAGACGGGACAGGCCGAGAAAGCCAATGTAATGTTCCGCGAGGCGACGCGCATCTCAACCATCTCTGAAACTTACTATCACTACGCATTGTTCTTGCAATCGCAGGGACGCGTCGCCGAGGCGCGCGAGTGGACGCAGCGGATTCTCGATAAAAAGCCGACCATGCCAGGATATCTGCGGCGGCGAGAACGACCATGGTTCCGAAAAGCGGGCGCGCTGCTGGGGAAGTTAAAGGTGTAGTCGCGGAGGCATTCCTCAGCACCGCGAACGAAGCAAGCGCGCTGCCTTCGCCTCTACGCAGTTCAGGTAAAATAACGTGAGTGACAAGTTCCAACCCCTCCATCCGGCTGCTGGCGACCGATATCGACGGCACGCTGCTCAACCCACAATTTCAGATCTCCGATCGTGACATGACCGCGCTGCGGCGCGCTCACGCTGCGGGGGTCGAGATTGTGCTGGTCACAGGCCGGCGGCATACATTCGCGATGCCCATTGCGACACAGCTTGGGTTTGATTTATGGCTGATCAGCTCCAACGGAGCGGTGACTCGTTCATTGAGCGGGGAGACGTTCCATTGCGACCTGATGCCCCGGGAAACCTGCCGGAAACTCTGCCAGGCGATGCAAGATTTCCGCGGCAACACCGTTCTGACATTTGATCGCGAAACCAAGGGCGCCATTGTGCTGGAGCGCATGGATCAGGTGGGAGCCAGCATCCGGCGCTGGCTGGAAAAAAACATGGAGTACATCGACCTGGTCGTCCCCATCGAGCGGGCGCTGGTTACGGATCCAGTACAAGCCATGTTTTGCGGAACCATGGCGCGGATGGGCTTGGCCCTGCAGGCACTGGAAATTGCCGGACTGGACGGCAAAGTCACTGTTCTGCGGACAGAATATCCGGTCCGCGATCTGTCGATGATCGATGTTCTGAATGCCGGTTGTTCGAAGGGGCATGCGCTGGAGCGGTGGGCAAAGTACCGGGGCTATCACCGCGAAGAGGTCATGGCCATCGGTGACAATCACAACGACGTGGAAATGCTTGAGTTTGCTGGATTTCCGGTTATCATGGGAAATGCCTGCGAGGAACTGCGGGGCCGAGGATGGCAGGTAACCGGCGGCAATGACGCTTGCGGCCTGGCCGCAGCGGTAGAGCTGATTCTGGGGGCTGATGCAGTCGAGGCGGGCCGTTAGTCTCTGGACATTTGTCGGCTGACAATCATCTTATTGCGGGATTATTTTAGACTTCGAAGACAGAATGCGGGTTTTTCCGACACTCCGAATCTGGATCGTTGTGCTGCTTGCCTGCGCAGTCCTCCCCTGCTTTGCAGATCAAGTTGCGGTGCTGAAGAATGGGTTCACGATTCAGCATGCGCGGCGCGAAGTGGTCGGAGAGCTGACGCGCCTCTATGTAACAGCGGACGGGGCGAGCTACGTAGATGTACCGACTGCGGATATTGATCACTACGAAGAAGCTCCCGATCCCCCCGCTCCCCTTCCAATCGCTCACAGAGCCACGCCCGTGGCCACTCGGCCGGTTGGTTTTCCCGGAAGGCCGAATACTGATCTCACCGACGTTGTGAATGAGGCCAGCGGCCGCTATTCGCTCGACCCCGACCTTGTGAACAGCGTCATCAAAGCGGAGAGCGCGTTCAATGTGCGAGCAGTCTCTCCCAAGGGCGCGCAGGGATTGATGCAGCTCATGCCGGGAACTGCGTCACAACTGGGCGTACCCAACGCCTTTGATCCGAAGGCGAATGTGGATGGCGGCACAAAATATCTCCGTGAATTGCTGGAACGCTACAACTTCGACATGGTGAAGGCTCTGGCGGCTTACAACGCGGGTCCGCAACGAGTGGAACGATTTGGCGGCGTGCCTCCGTACCATGAGACCCAGGCCTACGTGGCACGAATTGTGAAGGATTTCAACAAGAAGAAGCTCGCACAGAGAAAGACGTCTCCGACCAGGATCAATGTGGCGCAAACGCCGCGCACAAAACCGGCCAACACCTCGACTGCAAGAAATCACCCCACCAAGCAAGTGACCGAAGCCAAAGCTGGCACGACGCAAAGCGAATAATCGAACATCGGCTACTTCGAAAGCACGCCAATCTCTGTCAGCCATTTTTCGACCAGCTGGGGCCAGTCGGTGATCGGAGAATCGGTGTGCCGCAGTCCAAACGCATGTCCGCCATGCGCATACAAATGCATTTCCGCAGCGACCCCAGCCATTTCGAGCGCGGCGTAGTAAACGAGCGAGTTCCTCACAGTGTCGATCGGGTCATCCTCCGCCTGGACCAGAAACGTCGGTGGGGTCTTGCTGGAGACAGGAACATACGGATTCAAGTCGAAAGGCTTGGAGGTATTCTCCAGCATGTGCCCCGGATACACTGCTATCGCGAAATCCGGACGGCAGCTTTCCTTGTCGGCTGCGTCAACAGGCCGGTACAAGCGCTTCATGAAATGCGTGCTGATGGCGGCGACCAAATGTCCGCCTGCAGAAAATCCGAGCACTCCAATCTTGTTCGGATCGATGTGCCACTCGGCGGCATGCAGCCGCATTAAACCTATCGTTCTCTGCGCATCCTCCAACGCCATTGGTGACTTGGGATAGGCGCCCGATTTAGGAGACAGTCCCTCGCCAGGCACGCGGTATTTCAGCAACACGCACGTGATTCCCTTGGAAGTCAGCCAGTCGCACACTTCGGTGCCCTCCAGATCGATGGCCAGAATCTGATAGCCCCCTCCGGGAAAAACCACAACGGCAGCGCCAGAATTCTTTTCCGTCGGCGAGTAAACGGTCAGTGTGGGCTGGGAGACTTTGCCCACCTCGATCCATGGCTTGCCCGCAACAAGCGGATCCTTTACCGTTATCGCAACCTCGGGCCCCGCTGGATAGCGTGCATCCGGCGCGCGCTTCGGCCAGATCGCGACTTCAGTGTGTCCCGGAGATGGCTGCCGAACGTATGTCTGCGCATTCATACCGGCCATCGCGCACAGCCAACAGAGAAGGAGCGCTATCTTCATAAAATGCCCGAGCAGGATGTGGGGTCACATCCTGAAGAAGTTTAGGCCCTTCGATGAGAAATGAAATCCCTTGATAGGAACGGAATCGATTCGGTTAACAAGTCTTCTTCGACGCGACAGCTACTTCCTGAGTTTGACCCCTCCGCTTCAGTCGTTTACCTTAAGACTGCCGTTTCCCGCTTCGCGTTGCGAGGGTCGCGGCGCGGAGTCTTAGGCCTTCATGGATCGAAAACGAATCCTGGCCAGTGTCGCGGTGTTTCTTATTCTGGCCGTGCTCTTTTACCTGCAATATCGCCACTGGCGCACATTCGACTGGCATACCTTCTGGAGCCAGACCGGCCGGATCAATAAAGTTCACATTCTGCACGGCATTGCGCTCATCTATCTTGGCTACGTGATGCGGGCCATCCGGTGGAAAATTTTCCTGCGCCCGGTGCGGCCCAAAACCAGCGTCGCCGAACTGGTCCCGCCGACCCTGGTCGGGTTCACGGGACTGGCGCTGCTGGGCCGCGCCGGAGAATTCATCCGGCCATATTTAATCGCGCGGCGCACGTCCCTGTCCTTTTCCTCACAACTCGGCGTCTGGGCAGTGGAGCGCATCTTTGATATTGGAGCGTTCGCCTTTCTGGTAATGCTGGCGATTTTTCTGCCCAGCGCGTTGCCCTCAATTCCACATCCCGAGTACTACCGGAGATTCCAGGAAGCCGCATTCCTGCTCATCACCGGCTCCGTCGCATTAACCGTGGCCGCCGTGGTGATTGGCCGCAAAGGAGAGCTGGCGGCACAATGGGTGGAAGATCGCTTTTCGCATTTGTCCTCGAACCTTGGCCATCGCATGGGCCAAAAAGTCCGTGAGTTCGGGCAAGGACTGAACACGATTCACGGCCCATGGTCGCTGCTGTGGCTAATCGTGGTCTCCGTGGGCATGTGGTATCTCATCGCGCTCTCGTATCACGAAGTGACGCACGCCTACGGAGTGGACGCGCTGGAGATCCCGGTTTCGCAGTTGCTGATTGTCGTGTTCTCGAGCATGCTGGGATCAATGTTGCAACTACCTGCCGTGGGCGGCGGGTCACAGATGGCGGTGATCGCAACCTTGTCGAATGTGTTCGACGTGCCTCCGGAGATGGCCGCGAGTTGCGGAATTATGCTTTGGCTGGTGACATTTTTCTCAGTTGTGCCTGTGGGTTTGATACTGGCGCATCATGAACGATTGTCATTGCGAGAGTTGTCTATGGAAAGTCACCGCGCCGAGGAGGCAGACATGAACGCACCGCCGGAAAAGGAAAAAGAGGAAATCCGATAACCCCTCCGACCGTCGCCCTATCGTAGACGCGCATCTCTCACCTGTATCTGCGATCACTGACTTCCCTGCCCCCATCGGAACTACAATGCTCCACCGGAATCCGGGAGGTCCGTATGACAGGAACCATGACTTCGCTGACATTGACCGAGGAGGAAAAAGATCTGATGCAGGAGATCCTTGAAGAGCGGCATCGCACGCTGCTGCTGGAAATTTCACACACGGATCATCATCACTTCAAAGTAGTGCTGCGAAAAAAAGCGGAGATGCTGGAATCGCTTTTGAACCGCTTTTTGGCTGCAGCATCAGAAATAACCCGGTGTTCTCGGCATTCATTGCCGTTCTTGTCATTCTGAGCGCAGCAAGAACCCCATGCAGTTTGCCGGCAGACGCGAAAACACCAAGGTCTTTCGGTTCAAGCATCACAAGGGCTTTTGTTGACCGTCGGGGATGCGTTCTAGTACTCGACGGGATATTTACTCCGTGATCACTGCCTTCACCAGATTGCGCGGGTGGTCCACGTCGTAGCCCTTATTGACAGCGACGTAGTACGCGAACAACTGGAGGGGGATGACCTCGACGATCGGCAGCAGCAGTTCGGGGGCTTTGGGAACATAGAAGACGTGATTCGCGATTGACGCAACCTCCGTGTCTCCCTCGGTTGCGACAGCCACCACCGGTCCGCGGCGGGACCGGACCTCCTTGATTACATCGAGTGTGCGCCTGTAGCGCAGCACAGAGTCGGGATCACTATGGTCGCACGTGGCGATTACGACGACAGGCAATTTCTCATCCACCAGGGCATTCGGGCCGTGCTTCAGTTCGCCCGCCGGATAGCCTTCCGCGTGAGCGTAGGAAATCTCTTTAAGTTTGAGCGCGCCTTCGCGGGCAATCGCATAGTGGACGCCGCGGCCAAGATACAGGAATTTTTCCGCCGCGAAATGAGCCGCGCCGAATTCTTCGGCCAGACTATCCCAGGCGCGCAGATTTTGTTCGATGGCTTCCGGAAGTCGGGAGAGCCGCTGCAGGTAGGTTCGAGCAACTTCGGAAGTCATACGTCCCCGCTTGCGGGCGAGGAACAACGCCATCAGATAAAGGATCGTGACCTGCGTGGTAAAACTTTTCGTTGCCGGAATGGCAAGCTCCGGTCCCGCACCAGTAATCAAGGAAGCGCTGGCTTCGCGCACGATCGTGGCAGGCGAGACATTGGAGATGGCGACGGTTTTGACTCCCCGGGTCAAAGCTTCGCGTTGCGCTGCGATCGTATCCGCGGTCTCGCCCGACTGCGTGATGACCATAACCAGCGGATCGACGGCGGCATGGGTCGACCGATAGCAGTATTCACTCGCGTATTCGACATCTACCGCGACCCCAGAAAGATCCTCAATCATGATCTCGCCCGCCAGTCCCGCATGGCGACTGGAACCGCTGGCGGCGATGATCAGCTTCTCGAAGGTCAGCAACGCGCTCTCAATGCCTTCCAGTTCTCCGGGGAAAATGATGTCGTCCTTCAGGTGCTTGGAGATGGTTTTGGCGATTGCTTCGGGCTGCTCGTAGATCTCCCGGCGCATGATGTGCGAGTGCTGGGATGAAGGGATAGTCATGGGTTCGGGGTGAGAGTAAATCATTGTTGGCTCGCGGGGCAAACCTTTCGATCCCATCTCCAGGATCGCGCACAGCTAGCGGTGCCGCAATCTGTCACGTATATACACGGCCTCTAGCCGCTGAGGGCAATACCTCAGCCGAAAGGCCCGTTCTGCTGGCACCGACGCCGCGCCGCTTCAAAACTCCGTAAGGGCAACCTGAAAAACCCAGGCCGTATGCAAACGCGTCCGTTGATCGCTTCGTGCGTTGGAAGCTTTATCACGCTTTCGCGTGCGCACCTTCGAAGATTGCCTCGATTTCTTCCAGTGTTTTGCCCTTGGTCTCGGGCAAAAACCAGGTCGCGGTGACGAAATAAATGATAGTGAAACCCGCGAATCCGAAGAACATTGTCGAGTAGCCGTACTTGCCCACCGTGGGCAGAAAAATTGCTGCAATGGTGGTCGAGACCGCCTGATTGAGAACCAGAGCAACGCTCATTCCGTTTGAACGAATTCTGGTCGGCATCAGTTCGGAAAGGGCGAGCCACACGCAGACGCCGGGACCGACCGCATAGAACGCCATAAAAACAAAGAGCGTCACCGCCACAAGCCAGCCGTTTCCCCGCCCGGGGACCGGAGTAATGAACGCGTTTTCGATTTCGAGTGGCGCCTGGCGGGCGGCTTCCAGATTGCCAAACGGGTTCGAGAAAAACGCAATTACTCTATTTGCCGGTACGCAGTTGCCGCGCGATACATCAACCGGCTTTGCCGCCGGATCGTCCGAGCGAACGGCATCGCTGGCAGCTCGAAAGTCTCCGCAGGAATAGATAATTACCAGCGACGTTGGCTTGCCGGCCAGGTTCAAGTTTCCCGACGCAGCAAGTAATTTTGCGGCGAACTCCTGGTTATAGGAAAGCTTCAGACTCTGGTCAGCCCCGATCATAGACTGCAATGCTGCTTTCGCGTTTATGCCGCGCTTTTCCGTTCGGCTGAACAATGTGCCGGTACAAACCATCGAGACGATAATTCCAGCCGTTCCCAGCGCGAGAAGGAACTTACGTCCTTTGCGGTCAACCAGCACAACCGCGCCAAAGGTCACAAAGAAATTCACGAATGTGAACAGCACGTATCCGATGTGGGCGGCAAGATCGGAGAGGCCGCTTTGCAGAAGAATGTTGGTGTTGTAGGCGATGATCGAATTGATCCCCGTCGTCTGATTGCAAGCAAGAATGATGCAGGCGAGAACGAAGGGAATCACGTACTTCCGGCGCAGCAGCGACTCCTTGGCCTTGCCGCTCGAATCTTTCCTGCTTTTTTCCGCCGCCGCGGCATCTTGCATCTCTTTCAGCTCAATGTCGGCTTGCCCAACGGTGCGTGAGCGGAGCAGTGCGGCATAGGCTTCCTCTTTCTTGCCCCGAATCAAGAGCCAGCGAGGCGATTCGGCCAGTATGAAGCTGCCAACAACAAACAAAACACCCGGAGGCAGCGAAGCCCAGAAGATGCCTCGCCAGGCCGCATTCTTGAAGGCAAAGATCGCGGCCGCATTCCCAAGCTGCGCGATGTGATCCAGCCGAAAGCTAAACAGGAGGCCGATCAGTGCAGCCACGGCAATTCCGGCCGTCAGCAACCACTGAAACACACCTGTTCCCTTCCCGCGGTCTGCCGCTGTCAGTGACTCGGCAAGATATAGCGGCACAACTACTCCGATCAGTCCCGCACTGGTTCCTTGCAGTAAACGCCCGGAAACCAGCGAACCGTATCCGTTCGCTAGTGCAATGACAGGAATGCTGATGACGAACATCACGCCACTCAGGATCATCAGCCGCTTGCGTCCCATCCAGTCAGCCAGAAGCCCGGCGAACAAAGTCGAAATAACGCTTCCCAGCAGTACCGCCGCGACCACAAGTGAGACTTGACTGGGGTTAAATCCGGAGGTGTCCTGCAGGTAAGGAAGCGCGCCTGCGATGATGCCCACATCGACGCCGTAGAGGAGGCCTCCCAATCCGGCAACAATCAAGAGAAATCGGTTATAGACAATTTTCTTGCTGTCGAGCATGGCGGACGCGCTGGTCGCGATATCGGCAGTCATTCTTTATAGTCACCTGATTCAATGTTGGTCTGGCACTGTCGAGAGCACCTGATTGTAGCGTAGCGGGGCTTAGAACGGACCATGAGCGATTACTGCTGCTTCGGCCCGACGGCAGCCGCAACTGGCTTTGAATCTTTGTCGACGGGCAGGCTGAATGAAAACACTGATCCGCTACCTAGTTGGCTCACAATTCCGATCACCCCGCCATGCGCCTCGACAATCACTTTGGCGATGGCGAGGCCCATGCCAGTACCGGGCGCGGTATAGCGCTGGTTCTGACCGCGATAGAACTTTTCGAAAATCAACGATTGTTCGAATGAGTCGATGCCAGGGCCGCGATCGGCCACGCTTGTCACCAGTTTGTCGCCCTTCACTTCGCTCGACACAGTAATGGGGGAGCCCGGGGGAGAATATTTCCCTGCGTTCTCCAGCAGGTGCATCAGCACCTCCCGGATGCGCACCAGATCCATTTGAGCTTTCGGCAGAGCCTTGATGGCCGGGCTTACCTCGACGGGATGGTTTTCGAGCGAGAGCTTTGAATCCTGCAGAGCCGGTTCGAGAGCCTCGGAAATCGAATGCGGCTCCAGATCAAGTTTGAACAGGCCGGCGTCGAGTTGCGCCATCTCGGACGCCTCGCCCACCAGGCGATTCAAGCGGTCTGTCTCCTCGTCAATGACAGTGAGGAGGTCTTTCCTGGCCGAGTCATCAAGGGCTGCCCCGGAGAGCAGCGTAGTGGTACTGGCCTTTATGGAAGTCAGCGGAGTGCGAAATTCGTGCGTAACGGAATCGAGCAGGGCGGAGCGCAATTTTTCATGCTCCTGCTCGGCGCGATGTTTGCTGAGCGCTTCCAGGGCACGGGCCCGCTCGATTGCCAGGCCCGCGAGGCTGCCGAGGGCATCCAGAGTCTGGCGGGACAGATCATCGCCCGCGACTGCGATCGCGCCGACGGTGCGCATACCCAAGCGGAGGGGAACGTAGGAGACTCCCGCCTGGGTGATGGGCTCGCCACGAAGAAGAGTCGACCGCAAAACCGATTCCTCAAAGGTTGCGTCGATCGACGAGCGGTAGATCGAGGGATGGTCCGCCGCGGTGACGGCAACACTGCGGATATTAAACGTATCCCGCACATATCCCGGCAGCGCATTCAGCAACTCGAGAACATTCTCCGAAGCGAGCAGGCGCTGGCTCAATCCATAAAGCCGCTCTACGTCCCGTCGCCGCTGCCCAGCCCGTTCGGCTTCTCGGCGAGCACGTTCCGCGAGATTGCTGGCGACCAGCGCCGTGATGAGAAAGGCGAACAGCGCGATCCAATTCTGCGGATCGGCGATGGTAAAAGTCTTAATGGGAGGCAGGAAGAAGAAGTTAAATGTGGTGGTTGCCCCGAAAGCCAATACCAGCGCATATCGCAAACCCCAATATGCGGAAACAAACAGCACGGCAATGAGGAACATCAACGCGACCGTGGTGGGATTCACGTGCAGACGAAAATCGACCGCCGTAATCACCGCAATGGCCGCGATCACGACCGCATACCGCACCCCTTGAGTGCGAGCGCTGGTTTTCACATCCCGCATTGTACGATGGAGGTGACAATTTCGAGGCCTCGAACGACAATGTGTGCGATGACGAAGACGCCGGAGCAGTGGCTGGATGAGATTGCCCCAGAAAAAAACCGCGGCATCTTTAAGTTGTTTCTTGGCTATGCGCCCGGTGTAGGCAAGACCTATAACATGTTAAGCGAGGCCATTCGCCGAGCCAGCCGCGGCGAAAATGTCGTCATCGGCGTCGTCGAAACGCACGGCCGCAAAGCTACGGCGGAGTTAGCTTCAAAACTCGAGCGCATCCCCCCGAAAAAGCTGGAATACAAAGGAACAATCTTCGATGAAATGGATGTCGACGCCATTCTGGCGCGCAAACCGTCCGTAGTGCTCATCGATGAACTGGCGCACACCAATATCGAAGGCAGCAAGCATCTGAAGCGTTACGAAGACGTGATCGAACTCCTCGACGCAAAAATTGATGTGCTCTCCACCATGAACGTGCAGCACGTGGAAAGTGTGGGACCAACAGTGCAGCAGATCACCGGCGTTCAGGTTCGGGAGACGGTTCCTGACTGGGTGATGCAGCGCGTCGATGAGATCGTGTTAGCCGATTTGACTCCGCAGGCTCTACAGAACCGAATGCTGCGCGGCGATATTTATCCCACCGATCGGGCACAACGTGCGTTGGCTCACTTTTTTCGTCCGGGAAACCTGATAGCGTTGCGTGAGTTGGCGTTGCGGCAGGTAACGCGAGTGGTAGACCGAAGTCTTGATGCTTACCTGGAAAAAGATGACACCCAGCAGGCGCATACGGTGCGCGAGAGAATCGCCGTGTGCATCAGTTCCAATCCCGCAGCGCAGTATCTGATCGCGCGGGGTTCACGCATGGCGCAGGCAATCGGGGGCGAATTGTTCGTTTTCTATGTCGATGTTGGGCGTGACACGCGCCCGGAGGATCAGAAAAGTTTGGCAGAAAACATCCGTTTTGCGGACAATCTCGGTGCAAAAGTGGTAAGGAGCACCGGAAGAAGTGTCGCCGATGCCGTAGCCCAATTTGTGCGCGAACACCACATCACACAGGTGATCTTCGGGCGGTCGGCTCGAACCGGCTGGCAACGATATCTTTATCTCTCGGCGATCCAGCGATTCTTGCGCGATTCGCCTTCGGTCGACGTACACATCGTGACCCAGGAGGCACGCTAATGCCGGATCCTCCACACATCCTGGTAGTAGATGATGAACCGCAGATTACACGGGTATTACGCACCAGCCTCTCCGCGCAGGGCTATGACATTCGCGTGGCGAACAGCGGGGAGATGGCGCTGGAAATCATGAAGGACTGGGCGCCGCACCTGATCATTACAGACCTGTCGATGCCCTCAGGCGATGGTGTGCAGCTTACGCGGAGAGTGCGGACCTTTTCCCAAATTCCGATTCTCGTGCTCTCGGTTCGCGACAAGGAACAACAAAAAGTGGAGGCTCTCGATGCGGGAGCCGATGACTACGTTACAAAGCCATTCGGCATAAATGAACTTCTGGCGCGCGTTCGAGCGAACTTGCGCAGGTTTCCCACGGAAAACGAGCCAGACGCGGTCATTGAGATTGGGGACTTTCACATCGACACGGCCGCGCATCGCGTCATGGTGCGGCACCGCGAGGTCCGCCTCACGCCGAAGGAATTCGATTTGCTTGTATTTCTTGCCCGGAGGCCGGGCAAAGTCGTGAATCATCGCACGCTGCTGGGTGCGATCTGGGGCGGCCAGAGCACCGAGCAGGTGGAATATCTGCGGGTTTTTGTCGGGCAGCTGCGGAAGAAACTAGAACCCGAGGCAGCCTCTCCGCGCTATATCATCACAGAGCCGTGGGTCGGCTATCGGTTCGAGCCGGGCGAATAAAAGTTGTCTCAGGTATCAGGAGAGAGATCGCAAAAAATCCACCTCGAGTCGGCGATCCCGCGCCTACCCTACTCAGCACGATTCCTGCGCGATTAAACAACTCGAGAAACCAGCATCATTTAGCAAAGCTTGAAATTTCTGAAGCTCTGCATCGGCTAGGAACCGAGAGTCCGAAACTATGTTCTTATCATTTGATGATTTTCGGAACTTGGTAACCAGTTTCGGTGTCTGATCTGCGGCGACCGTCACACGGGAGATCGCCTGTCCAAAGAATGGAGTCTACAGAAAGGCTCGGTAAGCCGCATCTGCGGTGGAGGCTCGCAATGATTTCTCATTCCGGACTTGACGACCCGGACTGCCCCAGTCGATTGCGTCCGGCTCCGCGGTCTGGGCATTCAAGAGAAATGAGAGGGCGAGTACTCCCGCCAAGACGATACGCGTCATGAACCGCATGTTAGCATCGGCTGCACTATTGTTGGCTCAACATCCCCATTTCGCTCAAAATCCCTGAGAGCGCGGAGACGGTTGAATCCGGTTATCTGGGACTGAGTTTCTGACGAAGGTCGATGCCGACCCAAACACACAGCGCGACCCCGCAAATCGCAAGTCCGACTCGCATCCAAGGTGATCGAAGAGCGGTGATGATTGAGCGTCCGCCCCCTCTGTTGGTGTGTCTCTAATCTGCCAATCGGGGCTGAATGGAATAGATACAAACCTATCCCAGCTACCAAAAGGTCCGTCCACTAGTTCCCTGTCATGACCCGCAGCTTACAACGTAGACTGTTGAAATATCCGCGTCGACTGCCGTTCTGGGTGTGCCTCCATGACCGACCGGTCGTTTGATATCCAGTATCCTCACCTTGCCGCGATGCCGCCCCTTCCCTATGATCAAAGAAGAGCACTGGGGAGCCGATGCCAAAGCAGCCGTTGAAGCCGGAAACTGCCGAAAGTCCAATCGCCGACGTCTTCGAGAATCGCCATCCCTCGGAGGCCGAGAAGCAATGGGCCGAGAAAACGCTCGCGCCGACTCTCGAAAAAGCTCCCGAGCGTCCTATCGGTCAACCCACGGGCGTAAACCTCGACGAGCACGGCCATACCCGATTCACGACAATCTCTGGCCTTCCCATTCGCCGCCTCTACACGCCGGGCGATCTTCCGGAAGATTGGAGTGAAGAGAAATATCTCGGCTATCCCGGCCAACCGCCGTTCACCCGCGGCATTCACGCCACCGGATACCGCGGCAAGCTCTTCACCATGCGCCAGTTTTCGGGCTTTGCTTCACCGGAAGAGACCAACCAGCGTTACAAATATCTGCTCGAGCACGGAGGCAGCGGCCTCTCCGTGGCTTTCGATTTGCCCACGCTCATGGGATACGACTCCGATCACCCGGCGAGCGAAGGCGAGGTCGGAAAGTGCGGCGTCGCGATCGATTCGCTCGAAGACATGGAAATTCTTTTCAACGGCATCGACCTGGAGAAGACGACCGTCTCGATGACCATCAATTCCCCGGCCTCGGTGCTGTGGGCGATGTACCTCGTGGTCGCCGAAAAGCAAGGCGCCGACTGGAAGAAAATCTCCGGCACCATTCAGAATGACATTCTCAAGGAATACATCGCGCAGAAGGAATACATCTATCCGCCGGCGCCTTCCATGCGGCTGGTGATCGACACCTTCGAATTCGGCTCGAAGTACACGCCCCGCTTCAACACGATCTCGATCAGCGGATATCACATTCGCGAGGCCGGCTCGACCGCATTGCAGGAACTGGCATTCACCCTCTATGACGGAGTGGAGTACGTGGAATGGGCGCGCCGCCGCGGCCTCGACGTCGACGAATTCGGCCCCCGCCTCAGCTTCTTCTTCAACGCGCATAACGACTTCTTTGAAGAGATTGCCAAGTACCGCGCCGCCCGCAAGATCTGGTATCGCGTGATGAAAGATCGCTTCGGAGCGAAGAACCAGCGTACCTGGCTGATGCGCTTCCATACCCAGACCGCCGGCGTTTCCCTCCCCGCGCAGCAACCCATGAACAACATCGCACGCGTGGCATTGCAGGCACTCGCCGCTGTCCTCGGCGGAACGCAGTCGCTTCACACCGACTCCTACGACGAAGCACTGGCCCTGCCCACCGAGGAGGCCGCCCGCATTGCATTGCGCACGCAACAGATCATCGCCTACGAATCAGGAGTAACGCACACGGTCGATCCGCTGGCTGGATCATATTTCCTAGAAAATCTCACACTGCAGATGGAAAACGGCGCCTTCGATTACTTCGGCAAACTTGATGCGATGGGCGGCATGGTTAAGGCGATCGAGCGCGGCTATCCGCAGAAGGAAATTGCCGAATCCTCCTATCAATATCAGCGCGCAGTGGAAGCGCGAGAAAAAATCATCGTTGGCGTGAATGAATTTGCGATCGAAGAGGAATCGCCACAGATTCTCTATATCGACGAATCCGTTGCTCGGCAGCAGTCGGCCAAGCTGAAAGCGCTGCGCTCTCGCCGTTCCAATGAAGAAGTGCAACGCCGTCTCGAAGCCCTGAAGAAAGCCGCCTCACAAGACCCGAAAGCCGGATCGAACGGCAACGCTTCTTCCGCCAACACCATGCCCTGCATCATCGATGCGGTTCGGGCCTACGCCACCGTGGGCGAGATTTGCGACGCCCTCCGCCAGGTCTACGGAACCTACACCGAAGCCAGCATTACGTAAGCCACCATCAACGAATCGCCCGGATAAGAATTCCTTCGTGAGCCATCGTGTCCCTCGTGGTGAATGATTCCTGATTTTTGTCTTGCCGCACTTCCCGAGCCAGACATCCAAGGTCTGAGCTGTTTCGAATGACGCACGTAACTGCCACCGTCCTAAAGTTCCCTGCAGAAAGCCGATGAACCAGATATGGCCCGACCTTTATCTTGGCGTGGCGCATGGCCGTTGTCGCTTTTAGCTCTTCTCTTGCCGACTCTGGTTTGCTCCGCGGCCGACAGCAACCGTCCCGATTTCACCTTCCGCGCCAATGTTAACGAGGTGCGCGTCACCTTTTCCGCTACCGACCAAAAGAACCATGGGGTTCCGAGCCTCCGGTCCAGTGATCTCGTCGTGGTGGACAAAGACATTATCGTCCGGAATTTTCAGAGCTTTACTCGCACCAACTGGACCAATCTGGATCTCGCCATCCTCATCGACACCAGCGCCTCAGTAACGCCGCGCTTTCGCCAGGAGATCTCGAGCGTAGTTGAACTGCTCGCCTCGACCGGCATCGCCGATGAGAATCTCTCGCTGTTCTCATTCCGCAACGGCAAGCCCGCTCTGCTCTGCGCTCAACAATGCCGCGGCTCGCATGTCCTGGAGGATGCTCCTCGCGGGCTTACTCCGCTTTTCGACACTATCGTGCTGGCTTCGAAATATCTCGCGGCACGCGCAGACGCCGATCGGGAGAAGGTTCTCATCATCTTTTCCGACGGCGACGACACGATCAGCGAACATTCGCTGGACGACGCCGTCACAGCGGCAACCCGATCGGAAGTCAAAATCTATGACATCGATCTGGGACGTGCCGCGGCCTCCAATGGGGCCGCGGTTCTCTACAACTTTGCTGACGAAACTGGCGGCCGCTATTTCCCTGCGCGATCAGGCGTGCAGCGCACGCTCAATGCTTTGCTCGATGATTTTCAAGCAACCTACACCGTCACCTACCGGCTGCCCACGCGGGACCCGGGTTTTCATCGTATCCAGGTACTGCCCACCAAGAACCTGAACTTACATTTCCGCAGCCGAAGCGGATACTACTTGCCAAACTGAATTTGGAATTGGGGGTTTATGAAACGCACGCTCTGCGGCATCCTGCTGCTCGCCTTCCCGGGTTGGCTCTTGGCACAGTCCAACGCCCGTCAGCAAGGCACAATCATCCAGATGCATATGACCGACTGTCCGCAACCGCACCACAGTTTTATGGCAAGCATGTCGGGGGCCGGGCCAGCTGATCTCGGATTGCAGTGTCCCGAATACGTTCTCGTCTCCGACAAGGTCGTTTATGTCATCAGCGGGAAGAACTCCGAAGAATTACTGCCCTTGGCCGAGATCACCCGATTTCGATTGGAGAAAAACGAAATGGTGATCCGGATCGACGATGCCAGGAAAGAATCCCACTTCCGAATTCAAGCCATGATGATGCGCCAGGAATGGGAACGCACCCAGATGCTGCAGGAAGCCGAAGAGAAAGCCATGATCACGCATCACCTCGATCCGACTGCAATGCGTCAGCAACCCTAACCATGACGTCGAAATCACCGCTTGTGATTTTGCGACCAGGAAAATTTGAAACTTTGGGACTTTTCTTAACTACTTTCGCGGCCTGCCCACGCGCTGGGCCGTGGCGAACATCAAAGCCACCGTATTCATATCTTTGGCCTGCACTTTTCCCGCCGGAATCCGCAAGTGCGTGAGATCTTCCAGTTTCAGCAGAAGATCCACCAGCGCCATGGAATCGATCAGGCCGGAAGTGACTAACGGTGTATTTTCATCGATTGCGATGCCGGGCCTTCGGATCAACTCACGGATGTGCGTAATCATCTGCTCAGCTTCAGGACTCATGTATCCTCGCCCTCCCGCTCGCGATTCAATTCCGGATGCTCCCGCAGCAACTTGTCTCGTGTCGCCGAGCGCGCTGGCTTACCGGCTGTACTCTTCACAATCCATTTCGGCGGCTTGAGAAGGATTTTGCGGACGGCCACGCCCATCCCGGAAACAACGCAACTCCGGATTTCGCTTTCGATCCTTTCTCCCGAGCCGAGAAGTTCCTCTGATTCCAGTTCCGCAACGACCACAATCTCTTCCGTTCCAAGTTGGGGATCGTACACGCCCATAGCCACCACCCGGCCATCGTGAACTGCGGGATGAGTGCCAGCTAACTCTTCGATATCCTGCGGATAAATATTCTCTCCGCCGACGATGAGCAGATCCTTTTTCCGGCCGACCACATAAAGTTCATCGCTCAGGACGAATCCCAGATCGCCGGTCCTGTACCACCCGTCCACGATCGCTGCTGCCGTCAAGTCAGGTCGGTTGTAATAACCTTGAAACAAGCAGTCGCTCTGGATCAGAATTTCTCCCACCCAACCCTGTTCCAGAGTTGCACCCTGCTCCGAAACAATCCGAACCTGATGATTGGGCAGCAAGCGCCCGGACGAGATGAATTGCATCGCATTCGTCGCATCCGCCGCAACGGGAACCACACGATGGCAGTTCCGGAATTGCTGGGCATCCGCCCAGACGCACGCCGGAGCCGATCCGCCATCCAGCACGGACTGCGTCACGGCGAACACGTTCTCCGCCATGGCGTAGGAAGATTGCAGCACCGAACCCGGGACCGAGAAAGCCCGCTGGAATTCTGCCGCGCTAGCAGCGCGAACGGGTTCCGAACAGTTGATCAGCCCCCGCAATGAGGAAAAATCGTAACGGCCGCGACGTTCGGCGGGTGTGCGCCGGGCCAGAAATTGAAAAGCAAAGTTGGGCAGCCACGCCAGCGTACATCGGTTTTCGCTGATGATCTGCAGCATCGTTTCCGGATGCATGACCCAATCGAGCGGCGACTGCATCACCACCGGCACGTGGCAGACCATGGGCAGCATGAAGCAGGCGATCAACCCCATATCGTGATAAAGCGGCAGCCAGCTGTAAATCTTGTCCTTAGATCCATCCAGATGCAATGCGCCCGCCAGATGCTGGATCTGCCGCAACACGGCCGCATGCGTTAGAGCGACCCCCTTCTGCAACCCGGTGGTTCCGGCGGAATGCTGGAGGAATGCAAGGCTGTTGCCGGCAACAGCAGCCAACTCGCGTGCTTGCGCGGACGAGTCGGTCAGTTCGTCCAGTCGAAAAACGGCAGCCTCCCCCTGAAGTAAGATGTACTCCAGCATCTCTTCCGGAAAACCCTCGTCGAGCACGACCACCTTAGCTTCAAGATTACTCGTAACGCCCTCGAGCCCTGAGCGGTACTTTGCCGCCTCGATCTTGAAATTTGGATATGCCAGGAACGCCGGCGCCGCACCCAGCATCATCGCTCCCACGAATGCCGTCATCGCCGCGATGCTCTGCGGCATCAGGATGATAACCCGGTCTCCCGCAGTCACACCCTTGCGGGTCAATATCGCCGCATGTGCACGAGCACGCCGGCGAAACTCCGCAAACGTAACCGTCTCCTGCTCATCTTCATCAATCCAGGCGGTCACAAATGGACGATCGCCCGGCGCCGCTTCCAGCGCTCCGATCAGATTGGCAAATGGAGTCAAGCGCCAATTGTATTCGGCGCGAGAGTTCTTGTGCCCAACCAAGCTGCCCATTATTCTTGTTCGCTGCCTTCCCTGGGATTCGGGCTTCGCCTGGGGACAGCTGCTCTCGTCTGTCCGCAAAGCGAAGCTCCGGTAGGTCGGAACGCGCAGGAGAACTCTTGCTTCAGACTTTTGCCTATATCGTTCTCTTCCTGATGTGCGCAGCCGTGTGCCGAACCGTGCGATCGCATACGCTCCGGCGATCGGTCCTGGTGCTTGCCAGCTATTTCCTTTACCTGTCCTGGACGCCCTGGTTCACTCTCGTCTTGCTCGGTTCCACGGCGATGAATTTCGTAATCGGACAGTGGCTCCGCCGGAGAAGTTCTCCGCTTATTCTGTGGTGCGGCATTCTGCTGAACGTGGGCGTGCTCAGCGCCTTCAAATATTTGCCCGAGGCGGCCGCCCGCCTGCCGTTCTCGGTGCTGCAGCCCTTTTCTCAGCTTGCCTTGCCGCTGGGGATTTCGTTCTGGACTTTCCAGGCCCTGAGTTACTTGTTCGATCTGTATCGCGGAGAGGAACTTGATCCGACCTTCGCCGAGTTCGCGCTTTACATGGCATTTTTTCCGGTCACGATTTCCGGACCGATCTGCCGCATGCCCGACATGCTGCCGCAATTCCGCTCTGATCAGCCAACGCAATGGGGCGCGACCGCCAATGGCTTCCGCCGGATTGCCACGGGAGTTTTCATGATCTTGCTGGCCCGATTGCTCGGACAGGGCTTCCTCGCCGGGGATGGCATTACCAGCGGCTTCGATCGCGCAAACCAATGGACTGGTCCCGACGTCTGGTGTCTCGCCGCCGGATACGGCCTGCAACTTTTCTTCGATTTCGCCGGCTACTCGCATATCGCCATCGGCGCCGCTCAGATGCTGGGTTTCACGGTGCCGGAAAATTTCGATCGGCCATTCGCCTCCACTACACCCTCCATCTTCTGGACGCGCTGGCACATGTCGCTCTCATTCTGGATTCGCGATTACGTCTTTCTCCCGCTCGCGACGCTGCGCCGCGAAATCTGGTGGCGTAATCTCGCGCTCGTTGTGGCGATGGTGATCTTCGGTCTGTGGCACAAGGCAACACTGCTTCTGCTGCTCTGGGGCGCTTATCATGGAATGCTGCTCGTTCTCCATCGCCAGGTACAGCAGGCCGAGCGCCGTCTCGATTGGAACCCACCCGAGCAGGTGTGGACGCCGCTCTCGTGGATTCTCACGATTGCCCTCATCAGCCTGGGATGGATTTTCTTCCGCGCCAACTCTCTCGCCCAGGCACGTGAGATGTGGTCCGACTTGCTCACCCCGGCCTCGTACAACTCTCACAATCTGAGCAGCACCCTGTATTTGCTGGTGGCTGCTCTCGCCATCGGGTATGCAGTTGTGTTGAGCTTGAGCGATGGACCGGCACTCCGTGGATCCGGCGCGGCACCGGAAAAATCAGGTTGGTCAGCCACCCTCACACGCTGGCGCTGGTACTGGCTGCCGCCTCTCTACGCGCTGGCCTTGCTGTTTTTGTGGATTGTTACGATGTCAAACGGGCCGTCGGCCGCCCAGTTCATGTACCGGAAATTCTGATCTCTTGCTACTGCACCGCTTCCCCATTCGGCGTGAAGACCGGAAATCCGTCCCACGGTCGGGATAACCTCAATTGCGCCACAGCCGCCTCCCGGTTGTGCTCAAAAAGAAATAGCCCATAGTTATAGCGCAAAATCCGGTCGTTAGGGTTCTGCGCTATTGCCCATTGATACTCTGCATCAGTCTTCGTTGGATTTTCGTCGGAAGTTTGTGCCTGTAGCATCAGCCGCAAGACCTGATCCGAATGATTCACCTGATCAGTAAAGGGCGCGCGCTGCAGGCGCTGCAGCATTTCGCTGGTAATCCGCAGGCGATCGTGCTGCGTCAGTGCCAGCAGCCGCTCACAGGCTTGCTCTGAAAGCACATCGGCGTCTACAAGAGCCCTGCCACCCTGCAGCGGAAGCTTGCTCGCGACCTCCAGGAAGATCGCCTTCGCGAGCAGATAATTTCCCAGAGGCGTCATGTGCACATGCTCGTACACTAGGTCGCTTCCGATAATCCCGCCGGGACTCTGCCGCGAGAAGATGTCCTCGGCATCCACCAGTTCGGCGCCGGAAGAGACTGCCCCGCGATTGATGTCATTGATGCGTGTGTCCGCGCGAAAACGCAGCGTATCCAGATCGCGCGCCCGCTGAAACGGTCCTCTCGCTCCGGTATAGTCGCCCAGCATCCACAAGCAATGCGCAGTGCGGAATTCCAGCTCGGCATATTGGTTGTCGATCTTCTCAGCGGCGAAATAACGCTTCAGCGCCTCCGCATAAGATCTGCCAGCCTCGAGTTCCGTTCCTTCCTGCATCAGCGCAGTCCAGGCTCGCTCCTCGTCAGGCTTCAAACCCTGCCGGTGCTTCGAGGCAAAGGGAGCGCAATCCTTCAGGTTCGTGGCCACCGTGCTGACGATCACGCGCGCTCCCGACTTACGCGCGACCGCAATCGTGTCGCGCAAATTCTGCTCAAAATTGTCGTAGGTGTACTTCATCAGCGGAGAGCTCGCCGGAACCTGTTTGTCCAGGAACATCTCCATGCCGCCCCACTCTTTTTTCTGTTCGCCGACTCGCGCGAGAAGCTGCCCAATACGCGTCGACCGGGCAAATATGCTGGCGCGGATCACCGGCAAGCTCATCGCGGAGGAGGTCAGCGCCGTGCCCGGCCCGTACGGCCCTACGACCTCATTGTTGCCGGAATAGATGATGAACAGATCGGGCCTCTGTTTCGCCAAGCCCTTGGCAATCGGCAACAGCACATGCGAGTTGATCGCCACGCTGCCGGTGTTCACGACTTCAAATTTCATACCCGGATAGCGCGAGCGCAGCATGACTTCCAGGTAGCGGCTGAACGCATAGCCAGGATCGGGATCGCCCATCGCCGCCGACTCCCCGAGCACAAAAATGCGGACCGTCTCCGGAGTCTTCTCCGCAGGAATCGCATAGGCCTGAGGAGACTTGATCATCCCAGGAGGAAAGAACGGCGCCGGGAAGAACAGGTTGTAGCAAGCCGCCGGATGGCCTTGCACCGTGCAGGGCACGGTGACATCGGTGGAAAATCCCACGCCGAAGAATCGCAATCCCGCCTCGAACAGGCACAAAAGCACAACCGGAATCACGATGGCCGAAACCACAGGCCCCCAACGCCGCGCTTTCCGCGGGAGGCTCGCAGTCGTTGTCTTTACTCCTATTTCAATGGCTACTGACATCTCGCTTCTCGTTTTGAACTTCGCATTCGAAAACAGCACGACACAGGGCTGAACCAGCCTGATTCCACGGGCCTAACCGCAGCGTCAGGCCTGGAGGTCCAGCCCTGCCCGGGTTCCGAGCATTCCTCGTTTGCACAGGGCAGACAAATTATGCTGCGGAAAACTAAACTTGCGAGTTGACGCGTTCGGTGTGCCCCACGCGCACTCGGAAATACAGATTTGCGGCTCTCATTTGCCGCCCAATCCTCTGGGAGCTCCCACCGCCGCAGCACTCACCGTGCCATCCGCGTTGTGCGCGACTCCATGGCACATGAGCGTGCACGTATTTCGGGTGCGGTTATATGCGATGGGAGAAGTTCCGTTGCGGGCAACTACGTTTGCATCAAAGTTTACCAGCCGCTCACCCGTGATGGTAGGAGAAACTGCGCCCATTCCATGCCCCGTGTGACACACCGAACAACTGAAGCCATATTGCGCGATATGCAGTTGGTGCTGATTGAAGCTGGTGTTCGCCAGGATCTGATTCGTCAGATCGTGGCACTTGCCGCACATCGCATACGGACCGTTCACGCTCGTATCCGGATTCGGGTAGAGATTTGTGACTAGACCTCCCGGCACTGCTGTCTGGCTGAATTCGTAGCGGCGTTCCAGCAGGTGCGTCCACTTCGATCCATGCGGCCCATTCGGTCCCGTGCCGCCGAATTCGCGGTTGTCATCGCTGTTGTGGCAATCGGTGCAGAACAGTTGCGTCCCGACCAGCCGGCTCGAAGGCAACCCCGCCTCGTTCACCATGTTGATGAGCAAGCTGGGCTGCGGCAGCGGGCTCGAGCGCGGGTGTGTCACCGGGTGGCTCGAGGTCGACGTGCTCGCCAGTTGCGGAATAATGTTGAGAGGATCGAAGGCCGAAACCACCCGATGCGGCGGATAACCAAAGATCGGCAAATTTTGCTTGCCGATGCTGGTTCCGTGGCAGCGCAGGCAGGTTTCGTACTGATTCACTGCCGGAGCCATAGGCGTGATGCCATCAATCGCGCTGACGCCCGTCGCCTGAACCTGTGGCGGACGGATGCCCGGCGGCGCACTGAACTGCACCTCCGCACTCGAGCCGTGCGCGTTGTGGCAATCCACGCAAGTCGCGTGGCGGTTGTTATTCAGTACGACTCGTTCGCCGGCATCGTGAAAGTTTCTTCCCGCAGGCAGCGGATGGCTGACTTTCGCCACTTCCGCCATGATGTTGGGAATGCCTGGCGAGAGATAGGTGCCTCCCCCGTGGCAAGTCATGCAGTCCTGAGTCACCGGATCGAATCCCGGAGCCGCGGGAACGGCCGGCCGCAGCAGGCGCGCCGGAGCCTGCGAATTGTGCGACATGTGGCACGACGTGCAGGCGTTGACCCCCACCGTCGCATAAGGTCCCGCATGCGCATCGGGAGAAATCTGATTCGTCGCCGTGCGATGAATGCTGGTGCTGAACCCGGTCAGCGGATTCACTCTCCCCTGCACTACCCGGTTGGGATCGTGGCAAGCGAGACACAACTGCGCGTTCGAACTGTCTATCACCAGAAAATTCTGCGCAATCTTGTCCGTGGCCTGCACGTGCGGATTGTGGCAGCTGGTGCATTCCACATTCCGGTTGATCAGCTTCACCTTGCCAGTCGTGTCGGCGGTCTTGCCTTGCGACACCAGCGACGCGACCAGATCGGGAGAATCTTTCATCGGCACCACGAGGCTGAACGGATGGGAACCGGTCAAATTCGTGCCGAACGCATCCATGTCGTTCATCGTCCCGATGGTCGGAAGTTGCCCATATGCGGCGGTATTCCCGACGGCGACGGTGCCGTCGTGGCAACTCAGGCAAAGGCTGCTGGTTACCCCGAGGGTGGGACGGGTTTGGTCGCGGTTGGTATCTGTGGTACTCGTGTAGGGCACATACGACTTCTGCGACAGGTGCTGATTCCACAGCGGAGTGTTCGCTCCCAGCCCGCTATGCGGAGCGTGGCAGAAGGTGCAACCCAGGCTTCCCTGTGAATACAGCGGCGAGCCGCTCCCGGCGCTCAGGTTATGCACGCCGAGCACATCCACGCTCGGGGCCTGCGTCTGCTGCGCGAAGCTCTGGGCCGCCAGCAACACAATCGCGATTGCGAGAAGATGCTTCATGGCTGCTGGCCCGCTCCCCTCGAATTCGCCGCATAGTATTGAAAGACCTGTACGCGCCGGTTGAACGAATCCACGACGTAAATGCGATCGTGAGCATCAATCTGCAACCCCGACGGGAGTTGAAACTCTCCCAAACCGGTTCCCTTCCCGCCGAAGTAATACAAAAGCTGGCCTTGCTGATCGAAGACCTGCACGATGCTCCAGATTCCATCAACCACGTAAAGATGCCCTTCGGAATCGAAGCCAATTCCCTTCGGCCGGAACACCCAGCCTGCGCCGTCGCCGAGCTTCCCCACCGCGTAGTGGAACGCTCCTGTCTGATCGAGCACCTGCACGCGGAAATTCATCGCGTCGACGACCGCCAGTTCCTTGCCGGCGAGTCGCAACTCGGTCGGATAGTTAAATTCGCCCTCTCCCGTGCCGGTCTGGCCGATCCGCCGTAGCACGCTGCCCTGCATATCCATGACGAAAATCTGATTACGCAGTGTATCGCTGACGTAAATTGTCTGCGCTGCCGAGTCCACCGCGATTCCCGTAGGGCGTTTGAAGTAACCCTCGCCACCTTTCAGGCTTCCGATCGCGCGCAGGAATTTCCCACTCGGCTCGAAAACGAAAATTTTTCCCGCCTTCGAGTCCGTGACGTAAATGTTGTCCTGCGCGTCTACGGTGACGCACTGCGGCGCCAGCATGGGATCTTTTCTCTCATCGCGCCGCGTAATGAATTTGTATTTCTGCTGCTGGAAATCGAAGATATGGACGCCAATCGCCGCGGCATCGGTGACGATGATGCGACCTCGCGAATCGGTGACCACGCTGTAGGGACTTACCAGAAAATGGGGATCGGGAGGGCCGGCGATCGCGTCCACGACTTTCGTCCAGAAGCCGCGCTTCGTTTTGACGTCGCGCTCCAGGCTCACACTGCGTTCGAAGGAAAGCTTCCTTCCGCCGTCCATCAGCAGATCCGGTGGCTGCTCTTCCCGGGCAGTTTCCTTCGACGACTTCGCGTGTGCGTCGCCGCCGACCAGAAGCAAGCAGGTGAGCGAGCACAGCAATGCCACTCGTCCCCGCGCCCCTAGAAGAAGTCGAACCATCGCGTGACCCCCACAAAATACGACGTAGTATTCGCCGGCAATCCCGTAGCGGTGATGCCTTGCCCGAAGCGCGTATATCCTGCCTGCAATCCGATTTTTCTGAGGTGATATTGCAGCTGGGCGTTGTAGATATCGGTGCTGTTGTGCGAGAACGTTCCGCCGAGCGTGTCGCTGATCGCGCGATTGTAGCTCGCCGACACCACTAATCGCCGCATCGGGGTGAGCGCTAATCCTCCCCCGTAGCTGTCTCCGCTGAAATTGATGAAATTCAATACCCCCGGCGTGCCACTCACAGGAACAAGTCCCGTGGCTCCCAGCAACGAAATGCCCGAGGAATTCGTGTAGTTGCCGGTTAACGTAAACTTCCGCGAACCAAATGTCGTGGAATATCCTTCGCTGTGGCTGCTGGTGTTCGCATCGTGTGTGAGCCCGCTATGCGTTCCGTTGAAGGCCGCCGTCCACTGCCAGCCGCCCGGCAGGCGCCGATGCACGTTCGCATTGTAGTTGTAGTAAGAAGTCGTATAGGTGATCAGCACCGACTGCACATTCTGCGCATAGCTGAAGGAGCCGGAGGTCGTCCACCCGCCAAAACGGCGAAAAGCGTTCACATTTCCGATGAACCCCAGCGCATTCGTCCCCTGTCCATTGTCACTGTCGACCACCGAACCCGAGAACGTGAATGTATTCAGCAGGCGTTTTCCATAACTCACGGTTGCCGTGACATATGTCCCGGTATAGTCCTTACCGAAATACTGCTGATCGTAATAAGTGGCCTGCGACGATGCCGCTAAATAATTGGTGATCTGATAGGTCGCACCCCCTCCGAAGGTCTCGGAATGCGAGCCCGACCCCAGATTCAATCCCAGCAGCGGAGCTCCGCTCGAACTCAGGCTTTGCGACAGATACCCGCTCAAATTGCTCGTGTAGTTTTCATTTAAATCGAGGGTCAGCTTCTGCGTGGGATGGAATGTCGCACCCGCGTTCTCGATGTCATCGGTATAACTGGTCGTATTGGAGCTAAGCCCCGTGGTATAGAAATAATCGCTGCTGGCGGTTACCCGGTCGTAGTTGCCGAAGAACTCTCCGTGCCAGGGGAGACTATGCTGCGCCCCTGCTCCAAAATCATGCCCGGTGGAGTTCTCGATCGAAGTTCCTTCTCCTGCCAGGAACTGCGGGAATTTGGAGTCGATGGAGTTGCGGTCAAAAAAGCCGTTCAGGCGGAATCCCGCAACATCGTATCCCGAGCGAATGTTGAGCAGCTTGGTATTGGAGCTCGTCAATTCGCTCGTCCCATAAACCGTGCCGGTGCCGCCGCCCTGGGAGTATCCGACCGAAAGCGTAGGCAGATTGGGAAGCAGCGCGCTCCAGTTGATCCCGAATCCTTGATCGTTGCCGATGGTGGTGAAATTCGGCTGCCCTTGGAGTCCGAACGTGCCGCTGCTGTTGTGATCGTAGTGATAGCTCACCGATCCGGGGAAATGGCTGCCGGAGAAAAAATTGGCCGTGGTATTGATCCCGCTGGCGTTGGTCAGCGACTGGAAATCGGAATCGGCGCGCGACTGGTTGAAGTACGGCTGCGCGCTGAACGACAGGAAATTCGGATTGTAGTAATAGCCGTTCAACGTGCCATTCATGCCCACGGTCAGGCCGTGATCGGAAGGGATAGCGTCACCGTAGTCGCCCGTGTATCCGAAGGTGAACAACGCGCCCGCGTTGAGCCTTGTATTCTCGCCAATGGCAACCTGATTCGGTTGTGATTGTCCACCCGACTGGGCAAATACCACACTGGCTGCGATCAGCAGCGCCAGCCCGAGGATACGATTGGCTATCTTCATTGCTCCAGCGGCCATTACGGCAACCAGCCTTTACCAATATGGGAGGCACACTCGTTGCCAAAACGGGCTACTCCGGAGCACTTCTAAGTAGCTGATAGTAAGTCGCTTGCGAGATTCCCACTGCGACTCCTAATTCTCATGAAAGAAGGGGTGTGGGATATCACCCGCCGAGGGAGTTGAATTCCTCAACAGAGTTGGCAGATTGAATCATTCAGACATTGAATCATTGAGAAGTAAGTGGTTGAAGCGCTCGGATATCAGTCATGCGTGTCGCTGAGCTAACGGGATAGCGCCAGCTTATGAGGATTATTTTGTGGGATGACGCTGATCGAGGGTCGGAGTGAGGCTCCACGTTCGCACGAATCTATACCAACCCACAATCCGGATTGCGAACGTCTTGGTTCGCTTGTTTACGCATTTTCGATCTTCGCCCTGGCCCGCAGCTGCTTATCCAGGTTCGACCGCAGCTTTTCGTACTTGCTTTTCTGAAGTTCGGTAGTGAGATCGCTCTTTACTTCAGTGAACGGCTTCTTGCGGGAGGGAGTATGCGCATTCAGGCGAACAACTGTGTAGGCATTTTCAATCTGGATCAATCCGCTGACCTGCCCCGGCTGCATCATGCGGAGAGCACTGACGATCTGCGGCGGCAGCTTTTCCGCGCTCACAGCTTTGTGATCGCCCATGTTTACGCGGAAATCATCTTCTGAAATCTTCTCGGCCAGCAGCCCGAAATCCTGATAATTCTTCGTCGCCTTCGCCTGCCGCAGCGCCTCGTCGGCTCGTTTCTTCGCGTCCTTGGCAACATCCGCTCCCGCTTTCAGCGGCGGAATGACGGAAATACTCTGGAAGGCGAACATCTCTCCCTGCTCGAAGCGCTTCGCATTTTTTGCGTAATAAGCCTGCACTTCCGCCGGAGACACCGTCGCCTTTTCTTCCACGTCGCTCTTGAGTATGCGCTCGATCAGCAGCGAGCGCCGAATCTGCTGCCGCAGTTGCTTCTCCGAGCCATGCATCTCTGCTTTCAAATACTGATCGTACTGATCTGGACTGGAGAACTGCTGACGGAACTCCGCCTCTGCCTGGTTCAGCTTCGCATCTGGAATCGCGAGCTTGCGGCGTTGCGCTTCCTGATACACCAACTCCTCGAAAATGATCATCTGCAGCGCGCCCTGACGAATGGCTGGTTCCTGCGCTTTGGGGAACCCATTGTGCTGCTGCGCGTATGGGAATATCGCAAACATTTCCCGCAGCAGATCGCGATCGGTCAGCGCCACACCATTCACGCGCACCACGGGTTTATCGCTCGCCTGCAGCGGCGAAATTTGTGCCGAAGCTGCACTGGCGACCGCGGTGGGCGCGTGCGAGGCCACCTGCGCGGAAGTGGCAGGAATTCGCAGGCTGATCAGGATGCACGCCGCAATCAGAGTAAGTCGGTTTTTCATATGCCTTCCAGGGCCCCTCAGGCCTTGCCCCATTTTCATCTGTCGTCCTGAGGCCCCGCGTCTTGGTGTGCCGAAGGACCAGTGCACTCCGCCGGCGTGACTGGTACAGCCGGCCTCCTACCCGGGCCCTTCGCCGCAAGATGGGCGGCTCAGGATGACAACTGGATTTCAAATAGCTACTGCTGTGCTAGCAATTCGTTCGCCGAACTCACACAGAAAAAGGGGAGAGTCAAACTCTCCCCTTTGGCCAGATCCACCGCGGTCTACTGGAAGACGGTGGTGATGTTGTTGGTGTTGTTCGATTCGTTCGCCTCGCCGAAGTGGCACTGCCGGCAGAACTGCGTGCTCGACGGAGCATTGGTGTTGGCGACGTTGTTGATATTCGGGTTATACGGCCCGTTGATGAAGAAGTACGTGGCATAGTATTTGCCGCCGCCGTCTCCCGCGATCGGGCTTGCGCTCGACGATGTGTACACCGTCATCACGTGCTGGTTGTGGCAGGTGGTGCAGAGCACATAGGGCTTGCCGCCAGCGGTGACGCCGTACGGGCTCGACCACTTTCCAGGCGCCAGCGCCGGATAGCCGTAGTTCGCGACGAACTGTGCATATTGCGTGCCAGCTTGCAGCGAAAACTTCGTTCCGGTCCACGTCAGGCCGGGCATGGTGGTCGAGATATTCGCGTTCTGTCCCACCGGGTGATCGTTGGTGTAGTTGCCGCCCGTTGTGCCGTCGTTGCCGAGCAGGGTCGGAATCGGGTTGCTTCCATAAGCAGTGTTCTTCAGCAAGCCAATGCGCTGCTCATAGGATTGATTCGCCATCATGTTCTTCGCCGTGACGTTGCCGTCATGGCAGCTGAGGCAGAGCAGAATTCCGCCAACCTCCTGGCTCCCGCTCGAAATCGAGCTGGGCAGAAGTTCGGTATAGGTTCCGTTATCGCCGAAGGCAATGGTCTTGCCATACAGTGGGCTGGCGTCCTGGCCCCACAATGCATAGCTGCCCGCATCGGCGCCGCCGGTGTGACCGGAACCGAACGAGCCGCTGTGTGGCGAGTGACAGCCCGCGCAGCCGCGGCCATTGTTGTTGTGCGCGCCGAGGACGTCGATCGGTGACGACCAGTTCTGCGCCATCACCAGGCCCCCAACCGCGAGGACGAACATCAGTATCAAAATCGTTTTCTTCATATGATCCCTCACGACCTCCATGAATAAGACCAGTTCAGTTCCAATGCCG
>Ga0209060_10000378_pt1 | contig 88351 bp, 77 predicted proteins | sample Coa_R1_8_FD_187155 | JGI IMG/M metagenome (GOLD analysis project Ga0209060, IMG submission 187155) | Surface soil microbial communities from Centralia Pennsylvania, which are recovering from an underground coalmine fire - Coalmine... | ecosystem: Environmental > Terrestrial > Soil >... | reverse complement strand
CAACGGCACCAGTATGGTATTCAACATCGTTCTGCTCCTTTGCTCTTCCCGTTCGCGCCATCCCAGAACGGTCCTGGTGGCGCTTCCGTGAGTCGTTTCCTTCGATCTCCCCAGAAGATACCGCGCATCCGTCACTATGCTGGTTGGAGATGGTAACAAAACGGTGAAAGAAAGGCGTTAGGGTCGTTTGAGGTGTCTCGTCAGCTTCGTAACTCTTTGAGCAAGGGTGCCTGAGCGCCTTCAGCGCTGACCTTCATGCTTCTGATCGCGGCTTCCAGAGTGGATAGGGGATACCGGCCAGGCGATTCATAATCAGCGCCTGCACGATGAGCAACACCACTGCTGCCATCAGGATTACCAATTGCAACGGCTTCGTCAGAATGCCCAGCGAGATAATCAGCGTTGTGGCTCCGGCGGGAGGATGCGGCGCACGCAGCAAGACCATCAGTCCGGCAGTCAATCCCAGCGAAAGCCCGGCGGCGATCACACGTGGCCCCGTGACTCCCACTGCCAGCGCTGGCCCAGCAGTCGTCAGTCCGGTTACGACCAGGCTGAAATATCCTGCCAGCACCCCAATGCCATGCCCGATCAGCGTATTGCGCGGCGAGGCGGGCGGCGCCGTCGGTGTATAGAAGAAGAGGAACGCTGTTGGGCCAAGCGAGGGAAAGATAAAGGGGCTGCCGGTAATCAGCGCCAGCCCGGCCATAATGCCAATGCTGATGCAGCCGTTGACAAAGCTGAAGAGCGCCAGCAGCGGCGTGCTGGCATAGTGTTTGAGGAGCCAGGACAATTGCGCACGCTGAAGGATGCCGCGCACTACATCAGACATTTCTCCGCCGATGGGGTGCTCGCGGTCAACCTGATAGCGCTTCCTGGCCGTTGCCGACTCTTTGGGCGGCTCCGTTGAGGAGGCATCAGACTTCTGGTTGGTGTCCATACATCGCTCTCCTTGCCCGTCCATTACAGGCCCCTGGTGCGGCGGCGCGGCCACAGCCAGACGACCAGCGCGATCACGAAGCCCGCTCCGCTGGCGAGTGCCAACCAGCCCAGGTCTTGGGGATGCCCCGACAGCAGCGAAAAGAGCGCGTCCGTAATTAACCAGAGCTGGGCGACGAGAATTACCCCAACCAAAAAGACCTGGCCCTGCACAATGGCAACGCGCCCTGGTGCCCCAAGCTCACGCGGCCCCGGCAGCAGGCCATGTGGTCCGCGCTGTGGTCGCTGCACAGGTGGGTCGTCTGGATTCGCCACAGGCCGTTGGGCCGCCCGATGGGCAAGACGCATGCTCGCAGGAGGGCCAGCCTGGTATCCGGCTCTACTCTGCGTGGAGCTAGTTTGAATATCTGCATAGTCGTGGTCTTCGATCTCACTCATCTGGGCACCTCTTTGACGGCATAGATCACGCCGTTGTGAATAGCAAGCTGGATGATGGGCAGGGGACGTGTCGGTGGCCCCGCCAGCACCTCGCCCGTCGCGGCATCGAACAGCCCCTCGTGGCACGGACAGTGTAAGTGCTTGCCATCGCCCGCATAGAGAACGGCGCATGAGAGATGCGTACAGACATCGCTGTAGGCCACCAATCCCTTGCCTGGCAGATTGATGACGATGCCCTGGGCGTATTGGTCGGGAAAGTCAAATACCTTCCAGTCGTTCTCGCCCAGTTCGTCCACACGCGCCACCAGCACCGATTGCACCCCTGGGCCAGATGGCAGATTGCCGATGATAGCCAGGACACCCGTCGCCAGAAAGAGCGCGCCCGTGCCGCCCACCAGGAAGCGCAGCGTATCGCGGCGCGTCACCAGATCATCCTCGCGCCAGGGATAAGGAAACTCTTCGCGCCACTGCTCATCTTCTCTTCGGCGTGCTGGCTCAGGAGATACAGCACCGTCTGGTCTCATATCATCATTCATCGCTGCTGCTCCTCTTCAGTACGCACCCCATCAGCGACCGCCCCTACCGGCTGGGGCTTCTTGCGACGTGGTTCGGCTTCTGGTTTCGGTGCGGTCTCCGGGGGTGATCGCGGCGTCCAGGGCTGTGGAGGCACCTGGCGTTGAGGAACACCTGCCGCTTCCGCGTCAAGCCATTGCTCGGCGTTCTCCCTGGCGGTTGCTTCGGGCATCTCCGCCAGCTTTCCGAATTGGGCTGCCTCCGCCATCGCCAGCAGGTCCAGTGTCTCATCCTCTTCGCGCATGACCACATAGTTGCGCGTCTGCACCCGCTGCGCGCCGAAGTAAAAGGTGTTGACCGGCTTCGCGCCTTGTCTCCCCCGGCCAGCCGCCAACCAATCCTCATAGGTGCCATAGAAGATCGCCTGCGTCGGGCAGACAGTGGCGCACATCGGCCCTTTGCCCTGGCTGGTGCGGTCATAGCAGAGGTTGCACTTGCGCATGTAATGCGCCTCGACATTGAACTTGGGCACGCCAAAGGGGCAGGCGAAGACGCAGTTGCGGCAGTAGATACAGCGCGTCTCATCGGCCTGATGCACCACGCCATCGGGGCTGACCAGAATAGCCTGCGCCGGGCAGACCTGCGCGCAGGGTGCCAGCGGGTCTTCGCAGTGCATGCAGAGCGTGGGCGAAGTTGCCACCGTGTTCTCGCGCGCAATGAAGTCTATATAAATCATGCTCTCGCCCTTGTGCGTGTCACACTCCCGGCAGGCTGCCACGCAGGAGCGGCACCCGATGCAGCGGGATGGATCAAGAAAGATGCGCTTGACAGCCATCAATCAACTCCTTCGACAATCAGAGCTAAAGAATGGTAGGATTCGGCCTCGCCCCCGCCATCGGCAATTCGCGCCGCGCCCGCCGGGTCGCCGCGCTGGCTTCGTCCTCCGCAGTGGCCCAATCTGGCGGCTGCGTGGCGCGGGTGAGGGCTGCCGCGCAAGCTTTGTATTCCGGAATCTTCATCATTGGCTCCAGAATGGGGTTGGTCAGGATATTCGCCGCCTCGGTATGCCCATAGTGATAGGGCAGAAAGATCGTATCGGGTCGAATCGAGCGCACAATCAGCGCCCGCACCGTCATTTCACCACGCCGGGTGCGCACCGTCGCCCAGTCGCCATCGGCGATACCCAGCTTCTCAGCGGTTTGCTCGTGGATTTCCACCCAGACATGGGGCGCCTGTTCGCGCAGGAACGACACGCGCCGTGTCTGATTGCCAGAGAGATAGTGATAAACGACCCGCCCGGTGGTCAGCACCAGCGGATATTCCTCATCCGGCTCTTCGGCGGGCGGCAGATAGGTGATCGGGTGGAAACGCGCCTTGCCATCCGGGAAGCCGAAGCGCTCTTCATACAGGCGCGGTGTGCCAGGATGCTCCTCCGAGGGGCAGGGCCAGAAGACGCCGTTCTGTTCGTCGATCTTCTCATAGGTGATGCCCCAATAATCCGACTTCGCGCCGCGCGTGCAGAGCCGCAGTTCATCGAAAATCTCACGCGGCGACCGGAACGGGAAATATTGGCCTTTGCCCAGGCGGCGCGCCAGGTCACACAGAATCTGCCAATCTGGGCGCGCCTCCCCCAGCGGCTCAATCGCTTTATTGTATTTGATCACGCGCCCTTCCAGGCTGGTTGTCGTACCCTCATCTTCGGCCCAGGTCGTCCCTGGCAGCACCACATCAGCCAGTTCGGCGGTTTCGGAGAGAAAGAAATCGCTAACAATCAGGAAATCCAGCCCGCGCAGGGCGCGCTCCACAGTATGCTGGTCAGGGAGCGAGACCATCAGATTGGAGCACTGCACGTAGCAGGCGCGAATCTCACCGCGCAGCATGGCTGGAATCATCAGCGTGGCTGGGTAGCCTGCGTGCGGCAAGTCTTTTTCATCAATGCCCCAGACCGAGCAGATATATTCTCGGTCTTCGGGGTTCTCGATCTCGCGGCAGCCGGGCAACTGCGAGGCTTTCTGGCCCATCTCGCGCCCGCCCTGGCCGTTGCCCTGGCCGGTGAGCGTGCCATAGCCCGCGCCTGGCCGCCCAAAGTTGCCGGTCGCCAGCGCCAGGTTCGCGGCGGCCACGCCATTGTCTACGCCCTTGCTCTGATGCTCCAGCCCCCGCGCCGTGTAGATCAGGGCCGCGTTGGCGCGTCCATAGGTCAGCGCTGCCTCAATGATGGCCTCAGGGCGCAGGCCGCAGACCTTTGCCACGCGCTCCGGAGGATATTGCTCCACCAGTGCTTTTGCCTCTTCCCAGCCCACCGTGCGCTCGCGAATAAAGTCTTCATCGATCAACCCGGCTTTGAGAAGAACATGCAGCATGCCATTGAGCAGGGCAGAGTCGGTCCCCGAACGCAGCGGCAGAAAGATATCTGCCGTGCGCGCGATGGGCGTCTGGCGAGGGTCGGCCACAATCAGCTTGCAGCCGCGATCCCGTGCCTGCCACAGATAGCTCGTGACGATGGGAAAGCACTCGCCAACATTGGCGCCGATGACAAAGATGCACTCGGCGTGGAGCATATCGCTGATCGGGTTGGCGGCGCGATCAATGCCCAGCGAGCGCTCGTTGGCACCGGTGGCCGAAGACATGCACAGCCGCCCATTATAATCACAGTGGCGCGTGCCCAGCGCGACGCGCGCAAACTTGCCGGTCACATAGCACTTTTCATTCGTCATCGAAGAACCACTGTAGATAGCAACGGCATCTTTGCCGTGCTCGGCTTGAATGGCCGTGAAGCGCTGAGCAATCGTATCGAGCGCCTCATCCCAACCAACCCGCTCCAGCGGGCTGTTTTTGCCGCCCCGTCGCATCAGGGGATAGAGCAGACGATCTGGGTGATTCACCGTTTGATAAGCGGTTGCTCCCTTCGGGCAAAGCATGCCATGATTCAGTGGGAAGTCTTCGCGCGGCTCGACGCCCACCACTCTGTCGTTCGCAACCTTCAGATACATGCCACATTGCACGCCGCAGTAGCAGCAGTGGGTAGGCACATAGCGATCAATTTGCTCCACAGAATCCCAGCGCGTGGGCTGCCGCTCCCCCGGATAGAAATCAAAGGTATCGACCTGCCGACGGCGAAAGAGATGTTTATCGACACTCATACCGGTTCCTTTACAAGAATTGGTTGCCACCCCGACCAAGCGCAGCCAGATTCGCCTGGGCGCGCATCACCCGTTTGCACTCAGGGCACAGGTCCTGCCACCAGAGGCCATGTGTGGCTGCCGCTCTCGCGTCTTCTGAAGGGCTAGGCGGCGCCGCTTCTATTGGCCCAGCCTGCATCGTGTAATTCTCCCCAACATCATAGAGCGTCTTCTTGAGATCGGCGATAAAGCGAGCCGGGGCAAACTCCGCGCCGCAGCGCGCGCAGTGGTGCATTTCGGTGCCCTCACCAGTACGCCAGTACAGTTCAATGCCCACAGTGGCCGGGCGCTCGATCAGGTGAAAGAATTTGCCAAAGGGCAGCGAAATCAGCCAGAGCACCACCACCGCTTCATGGGTCAGCGAGAGAAACCAGTAGTACGCTCCGCCCAGCCAGGCACTGTCGGCGGTGAGCGCCAGCCCGGTGATGACAATTGCCAGCAGCAGCACCAGCGGCGCCAGATCGAAGCGAAAGCGCTGAACGGCAATCAGAGCCAGATCATGGAAGCGGCGGTGAAACGCCAGCACCAGCCCAATCAGCAGCAAGATCGCGGTAAAGTCCAGCGCGTGGATGACTACAAAGCCAAAGACCGAATCAACCGGGAAGTTAAAAAGCGAGAAGCCAAAAAACCAGAGGTCGTAGCGGGCATCGGGCGTCTGGGTGAAGCGCAGCCAGCCAAACGTCAGCGGAAAAGTGATGCAGCAGGAGAGAATGACGCCCCAGAAAATGCACTGATGTGTCAGCCAGCGATAGAAGCCGCGTTTGCGAATGAACTGCTGCGAGAACAGATCGGTGACGATGGCCCTGGGGATGAGTGTGGTATAGCGGCGGAAGTTGGCATAGGAGAGAAACAATTGCCAGCTTCGTCGCCAGTAGCGCCCGGTCGGCGGACGCGCCAGCCAGAACGTGTACTTGTATGTGACCGCCGCAGTCGCAAAAATGGTGGCGACGGCATACCCAATGAGCGAGGCATCGAACCAGTGAAAACCTCGCGATCCAATGATGATCAGGCCCGTCAGCAGCGCCGCTGCGGCGACGCCCAGTAGAATCGAGCGAGCGCGCAGACTCATATAAACTGTTCTCCCCCTCTCATGGCAACGATGCTTCGCAAGAGAGACACCTCTTTTTTCCTCGTAGCACGACCTATTATACGCATGGGATGGGCCAATCGCCTGAATTACCAGGCATACAGCATCTCAGAGTGCCAGACATCCTCGCCTTTAACATACCTGACTGGCCTCTCAGGGTGAGTAAACAATGGTTACTTTATGGTAAATACATACAGGGCAGCACCGTTCGTGCCAGATGGTATCATCTGACCGGAAATGCTTTCTCATCTCTTCTGGAGGTTGGTATGATCAATCCCTGGCTGGATACCATCGTGCTCTGGATTCATATTTTGGCGGCGATCGCCTGGGTTGGGGGCATGATCTTTGTCGCCTTCATTCTTGGTCCGTATGTGCGCCGGACTGTCTCACCTGCGGAACGCACCCCGCTGATGGCCGCTGTCGGCAAGCGCTTTAGCGTTCTCGGCTGGAGTGCCATTTTTACGCTCATCTGTACCGGCATCTACAATGCGGTGCGCTTTTTAGGTTCCTGGGATACGTTCTGGGGAACAACCTTTGGGCATATTCTGCTGGTGAAAATCGGGCTGGTGGCTCTCATGATTAGCCTCTCGATTGCCCACGACTTCTTTCTCGGGCGGCGTCAGCGCGACCTTGGCCGACAGGTCCTCCAGGCGAAGCAGCCTTCCTTGGAGCAGGCGCACGCCACGCTGGCGCTCCAACGTCTGCGTCGCTGGACTGTTTTGATCGCCCAACTCAATCTGGTACTAGGAGTGCTGGTGATCCTGCTGGCGGCCTCGCTCCAATCCTTCTAAAGAGATGGGAAAAGCACCTTGCTAATGAGGGCGGCAAAAAGCACTCCCAGAACTCTCCTCTGGTCTGCTGAGAACGGGTTCTGGGAGTCCACCTCTGGGATTTCTTCGTCTAAAACATCCCCCCTGCTCGGGTTCCAGTTCTGTTCAGACAATTACTGACTGTGGGACAGAAGTAGCAGCCGCTGCGGCTTTCCGTTGCTTCTTCAACGAGCCGGTCCAGGGGGTGCCCAGCAGCGGGAGCAGGTAGCGGTCCACACCATAGTAGCCTGCAATGCGCCAGGCCAGAATCAAGAACAGTGCCAGGAAGCCCAGGATCGGGTTCGTGCTCACCGCCCCCGCGAGCAGATAATTGAAGTTCATGACCAGTCCGAAGAAGGCGGCAATGCCTGTCAGGCAGCCAACAGCTAGCCCCAACCCCACGGCCAGTTCACCAAAGGTGATCATATAGGACCAGAAGACCGGATACGGCGCGACAAACGTCGTCAGGAAGTTGGCGTACCACTGCTGCACAGCAGGATGCGCTCCGGCAGCTTGTTGCGCCGCGCTGGTGGCGAAGAAGTACATCACCTGCTTGTTCGCTGGCAGGTTGTTGAAGACCCAGGACGTGCCGGTGTGCTGCCCAAAGGTGGTGATGTTGATGGACGTCCCCGTCAACTTCTCCCAGCCCGCGGTGAACCATTCGTAGGCAACATACAAGCGAACGATCAACCAGACCGCGGCCATACGTGTGTCGCTAAACAGGAAGCGGGCAATAGGAGGCTCTGGGATTTGGGTAACTGCCTGGGGTTTTACGCCCTTGAGAATGCTCATCGTGTGCTCCTTTGTGGAAACTATCAATCTCATTATTGCTGGCGAAGGAGAAAAGCTGGTGCTTTGCGCTCTTGCTATCCTTCCTCCCCTCCTTCGCTTTAAAGATAGCCCGCTGGGGTAACAAGGATGGTAACTGAACGTTACAAAGGGGATACAAGGGGATACAGTTGAGCATATGGCTTTGAAATGAGTCGGTGAGGAGGCGGGCAAAATTCGGTAGGGCGCTACCTCTTTGCCACGAGGAACATCTGCCCAGTTACCAAAGGCAGGAAATGGGTTCTAGTACTGCTTCGTTAGTTTCGTCGTGGACGAAAGGTCTTGATCTGGTCGGTCTGGACCAACCAGAGGACGACATCTTGGAAGAGCCAGAGCAGAACCTGCCGATGCACGGAGGGCAAGGAGCTCCGGGTGACCGAGGGGGGGAACGTCCTCGCCAGTCGGCAGAGGCAGGTGCAGACGCTGCACCATCAGGAAGCTATAGGCGAGCATGACCAGCGCCAGATGCCGATGCAGGCCGTCCCAGCGCCGTCCCTGGTACTGATCTAGCCCACATTCCCCCTTGGCATCTTCGTAAAATTGCTCGATCACCCACCGCGCGTGCGCCAGCGTCACCAACTGCTCCAAGGTGGCGTCTTGGGGCAGGGTGCTGAACCAGTATTTCGTCGGGTCTTTCGGCTGCTCCTTCCGCCTCCGCCTCTTCTTCTCTGGCGCGACGGTGGGCGCGGTCTGCTCCACCACATCGGCTGAAGGCACCGGGCGCTCGGCCAACAGCCAGCCTTCGGGACCGGTCTGCACCCGACTATGGCTGGTGCTGTGCCGGGGAGCGCCCGTCGCCCAGTGGACGCGGAGAGTGACCGCCTGGGCCTGCATCGTGCCCTTGGTCCCCTCCCGCCAACTGATGGTCTGCCAAGCAGAGGGCGGCAGCGCCGCGATCAGCTGCTTGACGCTATAGCGCGGGGCCGGGCGCGGCTTGCTCGGTTGGCCGTGTCCTTGATAGGGCGGGACCTGGTGAGCTGCTGCTTGCACCTCCTCCGGCAAGCGCACCCCAAAGGTGCTTTCCACGGCGCAGACGTAGGACACCTGACGAGTATCGAGTCCTTGCAAGAAGTTGGGATTGTCGCCGTAGCCCGAGTCGACCACCACCACCTGGACGGGCACGCCCCAGGCGCGAGCGCGATCCACCAAGTCCAGGGCGAGGTCGGGTTTGGTGTGCTAGCTGATCTGGGTGGGGACATGGGCCAGCTTTCGTCGCGCAGGATCGGTGGTCCAGGACTCGGGCAAGTACAAGTGAGCGCTCACCGGCCAGTGGAACGGTGAACTGCTCGCCGGATCATCGGCCAGGTACTCCGCACTGACTACCACCTGGCAGTTGCCGATCTTGCCCAGCGTGCTGAATACTGCGCGGCGCCCCCAACCGACTGCGACCCTTTCTTGGGCAGGCCCGTGTCGTCGAGCACCAGCACGCTTGCCGTCGGCGGATGGGCCGCCAGCAGGGTCTTCACCCGTGCCTCATCTAAGGCAGGCGCATCCCAGGCGGCATCGGTGAGCAGATGCTGTAAGCGCTCGGTCGAGGTGTCCGCGACGGCGGCAGCAATGGTGGCGGCGGTCTTGTGGGGCAGGTCGGTGAGCAGCCCGGTGAGATAGCGCTCCATACTGTCGCGGCTGGTATGCCGTCGGAACAGCGGCGCAAAGGGAGCGAGAAACGCCTCGAGTTCGGGCAAAGCAGCCGGAGCGGCTTTGGGAACGAAGTTAGTTGTCATGCCTTCAGTCTAGCACAGAAACTAACGAAGCAGTACTAGGGCAATTAATTTGCATCAGTGTGCAATCTTTATGAATTCTAACATACACTTACATGTCTCTTTTGATCACGCGCCCTCAGAGGCCGCGCTCTTCTCCAGCCGGAACCAATAGAACCCATGCGGGCCAAGCGACAGGAAATATGGCTCCTGGCGCACCGTGGGGAAACGAGTTTCGCCGATCAGTTCCACCATGTTCATGCCTTGAAAGCGCTGAAGGTCCAGCTCAACCGGCTGGGAAAAGCGCGAAAGATTTGCCACCACCAGCACGGTTTGTTCGCCGTCGCTGCGCAGATACGCCAGCACCTTGCGATTCTCCGGGCAGAGAAACTCGATGGAGCCGCGCCCAAACACGGGATAGCGCTTGCGGATGCGAATCATGCGCTTGTTCCAGTTCAGCAACGATGATGGGCTGCGCTGCTGGGCCTCCACGTTGACCGCCTGATAGCCGTACACCGGGTCCATAATCAGCGGGCTATACAGCGCCGCCGTATCGGCCCGCGAAAAGCCCGCGTTGCGATCACCGCTCCACTGCATCGGCGTGCGCACACCGTTGCGATCACCTAGATAGATATTATCCCCCATGCCTAACTCATCACCATAATACATAATGGGGCTGCCGGGCAGCGTAAAAAGCAGGCTGGTCAGCAGTTCAATCTGGCGGCGGCCATTGCCCATCAGCGGGGCCAGACGGCGACGAATGCCCAGATTCAGCTTCATGCGCGGGTCCGTGGCAAACTCATGGTACATATAGTCGCGCTCTTCGTCCGTCACCATCTCCAGCGTCAACTCATCGTGATTGCGCAGAAACAGGCCCCACTGGGATGGCGCTGGAATGCCAGGCGTCTGCTCGATAATATCGACGATGGGGTGACGGTCCTCGCGACGCAGACTCATAAATAGGCGCGGCATCACCGGAAAATTAAAAGCCATGTGGCATTCATCGCCCTCGCCAAAATACGCCCGCACATCCTGGGGCCACTGATTCGCCTCGCACAGCAAGATACGCCCTGGATGGCTCTTGTCAACCGCCTCTCGCACCTCGCGCAAAAACCCGTGTGTCTCCTCCAGGTTTTCGCAGTTAGTACCCTCGCGCTCATAGAGGTACGGCACCGCATCCATACGAAACCCATCGACCCCCATATCCAGCCAATAGCGAATCACCCGAATCATCGCCCGCCGCACCTGCGGATTATCGTAGTTCAGATCGGGCTGGTGGCTGAAAAAGCGATGCCAGTAATACGCTCCGGCCTCCATATCCCACGACCAGTTAGACCGCTCCGTATCGGTAAAGATGATGCGCGCGTCGGCATACTTCTGGTACGTCTGGCTCCAGACATAATAGTTGCGATAGCGGGACTTTGGCGAGCGACGCGCCTCCTGAAACCAGGGATGCTGGTCCGACGTGTGGTTCATCACCAGATCGGTGATGACGCGAATGCGCCGATGATGCGCCGCCCGCAGAAATGCGCGGAAATCGGCCAGCGTCCCATAGGAGGGGTGAACGCCGCCATAATCGGAAATGTCATAGCCATCATCCCGCAGCGGGGAAGGATAAAAAGGCAAAATCCAAAGGCAATCCACGCCCAGGTCTTGAAGATAATCCAGCTTCTCCATCAACCCACGAAAGTCACCAATCCCATCGCCGTTGCTGTCGTAAAATGCCTTCACATGCAGTTCGTAAAAAACCGCGTCCTTATACCACAAATCATCCGCACTCATCGTTACTATCCTTATCCCATCTCGCCATATAAGTAGTGTTCATGTTCATGTACCGAACGGGCGCTTGTTTGCTCTTCTGCCCATCAAAGGCTGCCTGGTCCTGGTCGTTACATCCGTGGATCAGGCTCGTCAAACCCATGAGAGGCGGGAAAATCCACAAAGCGGTTAAGAGTATTGTGCCATGAACCGGCCCGCCTCTACCGTCTTCGCGACCACACTCCATGTGCCCACGCCACCCCGCAGAACGCAGACGCTTCGGCGAGACAGGCCACCTTTCATGATATGACCATCTTTTTCAAGACAATCTGACAGGTCGCGACGTTTGCTGGCGTTTACTGCCTTTTTGCGCGCAAAATCTTACGATCAATCTTGCCAATCGGGTTACGCGGCAGCGCCGGGATGAACTCGACGAAGGACGGCGTTTTATAGTTCGCCAGCGACTCCCTCGAGAAAGCCATCAAGTCCTCTGCTGTCGCCTGTTTGCCATCCTGCAAGACCACATAGGCCAGCACCTCTTCGCCCATGCGCTCGGAAGGCACACCAATCACCGCGCACTCCAGCACCGCTGGATGGCGCATCAAGACCTCCTCCACATCGCGCGGATAGACATTCAATCCGCCGCGAATAATCAGGTCTTTCTTGCGCTCGACGATATAGATGTAGCCCTCCTCGTCCAGCTTTGCCATATCTCCCGTATGCAGCCAGCCGCCGCGCAGCGCCTTTTCCGTCTCATCGGGCATATTGTAATATTCTTGCATCAGATTGGGGCCACACACAAGCAACTCGCCGACTTCCCCCACCGGCAGATCATGATCGTTATCATCCACCACGCGCACCTCCACCCCATCCAACGGCTTGCCCACCGAGCCAGGCTTGCGCACCATATCAAGGGCATGCCCTGAAACTGCCGTGGTCGCCTCCGAAAGTCCATAGCCCTCGCGGATAGGGCAGTTGAAACGTCGCTCGAACCCTTGCAACACACTCACTGGCAGTGGCGCTGACCCGCTCACCACATATTCCAGGCTGCTGGTATCATACTTTTCCGCGTCGGGGAAGTTCAGCATAGCGACCACCATCGCGGGCACCGCTGCAAACCCGGCAACGTGATATTTCTCGATCAGTTGAAAGACCTGCTCCAGTTCAAAGCGCGGCACCATCACCGTTTTCGTCCCACTCAGATAGGCCACATTCGAAACGGTAATGCCAAAAGCGTGCGCCAGTGGCAGCACCGCCAGCGAGGCTTTGCCCTTTGTCTCTTCCGGGTCATCGCGCGTTCCGGCAATCGCGTTGGAGATCAGATTGCGATGGCTCAGCACCACCCCCTTGGGGCGGCCCGTCGTGCCGGAGGTATACAGAATGACTGCGCGGTCCTCCGGCGTGATCTCCACCCCTGGCGCGGTATCCGGCTGATCGGCAATCAGCGCGTCATAGCCATGCATCTGATAGCTCGCGCCTTCGGGAGCGAACCCGTTCCCTTCCTGCCCGACCACAATCACGTGGCGCATCGACGCCGCCTCTTGCAGCCCCTCCTGCACGATGTGTAAGACCCACGTGCTGGTGAGGATTGCCACCGGCTGCGCGTTGGCAGCGATATAGGCCACCTCCGGTGGCTTGAGCAGCGGCAACACTGGAATGGTGATCGCGCCGATGCGCGCCAGGGCGGCATAGCCGATGAGCACCTGCGGAGCATTCTGCATCATCACCAGCACCCGATCACCCTTCTGCACCCCCAGACCCATCAAAGCATTCGCCAGCTTATTGGCCTCGCGGTCCACATCGAAGTTGGTATAGGTGCGTTCTTGCCCAGGAAATTCATAGATCAGCGACACATACTCACCAAAGCGCTCGCGGTTATAGCGGCCAAGTTCGGCCAGGGTTTGGGGAAGAGGTGGAATAGCGACATTGCTACTGCTCATGCGGTCCTCCATGGTGGGGTGCTTGGAGAAGACGTTGAGGTGATCTTACTCGCATGCTACCATTGATGAAGCTGTGTTGCAAGAGGGAAGCAGCAGGGATTTTGCCTTTTCCACATCACCCCCTTGACATCGATGAATCGCGCTGGTATATTCATTATTGAATGAATGATTCATTCATTCACAAAGAAAGCAGCATTGCAATGCCACGCAACGAAGAAACAAATCAACGTATGCGAGAAAGCCAGCGGGCCAAAATCCTGGAAGCAGCCTTGCAGGTCTTTGCGCGCAAAGGCGTGGCGGCCACGATGGCTGACGTTGCCGCCGCTGCTGGGGTCAGCCAGGGGCTGGCTTATCGCTATTTCGCCAACAAGGAGGCCATTTATCACGCGCTGATCGAGCAAACCGTTCAATTGGGGAACGCATCAACCCCGTACATTGAAGAGATGCCAGGGACGCCCGGCGAACGCCTGAACTTCCTGCTTTCGCGAGTCATGGAATCCCGCCGCCAAAACACGATCATTTTCCAACTGTTCTATCACGTGTTGAGTGACGAGACGACGCCCGATACGCTCCGCGAACTCGTCAGCAAGCGCGGCCTGGCGATGAATACCATGCTGCGCCAACTGATCGTCGAGGGTCAAACCACCGGAGAAGTCGCCGAAGGCGACCCAGATCAACTGGTGACTGCCTTTATGGCCTACCTCGATGGCATCACCAGGATAGCGGTGTATAACCCCGAGCAGTTCAAAAAGCATTTTCCTGACAACGAGATTATCTTGCGCATCTTCAAGCCGTCTTCCAACAGGCCACAGAAGGATAACCGGTCTGGGGATGAGCCAGAGGAAGGAAACGATACATGACCGATGAAACCACAGCGGCCATCGAAGTCGACCATCTGACAAAGCGCTTCCCACGCGCCCAGCGCAACGCCGTGGACGACATCTCGTTCAGCGTGCGGCGCAGCGAAACCTTCGGGCTGCTGGGACCAAACGGCGCGGGCAAAACAACGACCATCGGCATCCTCATGACGCTGACACAGCCCACCGGCGGGCAGGCCACCATTGCAGGCATCGACGTATGCGCCAACCCCATCGGTGCCAAACAGCGTATCGCCGTCGTTCCCCAGCGCAACAACCTGGACCGCACCCTGCGCGTGGGTGAGATTCTCACCTATCACGCCGCCTATCATGGCGTCGGGCGCGCCGAGCGCACCACGCGAGCCAACACCTTGCTGGAAGAGTTTGGCCTGGGCGAGCGCAGGAAACAAAAACTCGGCTGGTTTTCGGGCGGCATGGAGCAGCGCGTCATGCTGGCGCGGGCGCTCATGCACGAGCCAGAGGTGCTGTTCCTCGACGAGCCAACCAACAACCTGGACCCACAGTCGCGCCTCTTTCTCTGGGAGCGCATTCGCGCGCTCCACGAACGCGGCGTGACGGTTGTGCTGACCACCCACGATATGGAGGAAGCTGACCGGCTCTGCGAGCGCATCGCCATCATGGACCAGGGCCGCATTCTGGCGCTGGATACCCCCGAAGGCTTGAAACGCCTCATTCCAGGCGGCACCATGCTGGAAGTGCGCATTCGCGTGCCTGAAGCGGTCATCGCCGGACCAGTGTCGCCAGATGAGACAGCCACCAGCCAGAGCGACCATTTCCGCGAAACGCTGGAACGACTGCCGGGCGTCACCAAAGTGGAACCGGTGGCCGGGCAACCGCGCGACGCGGGCCAACCAGAAACCGTCGCTTTCCGGGTCTATGGGAACGAGGACGCCGGAACATTGCTTGCCAGCGCCGCCCAGGCGGTGATTCAGGCGCACGGCGAATTGCTTGATCTGCGCTTTGCGCAGCCCAGCCTGGAAGACGTGTTCATCTATCTAACAGGAAGGAAATTACGTTCATGAGCGCCAGCCTCTCTTCCACTCAGGCGCGTGGGTTTCAGCCGCGCAGCAACGCTAGAGCCACCTGGACCGCCTTGCTGGCGATCATCAGCCGCGATCTGCTGGTGATGCGGCGGGAAGCGGTGGCCTTTCTGCTGCAAACGCTGATGCAGCCGCTCTTTCTGATGTTCGTCATTGGCAAAGTGTTCTCCACGATTGGCGCGGCCAATGCAGGCTTTTCAACCCTGCTGCTGCCCGGTGTGGTCGCCCTCACCGTGTTCTTGACGGCGCTGCAAGGCCCGGCAGTCGATCTGGCGCGTGATCTGGCCGTCACACGCGAGATCGATGACCGCCTGCTCGCGCCGCTGCCCATCACGCTGGTAGCACTGGAAAAGGTCGCGCTGGCAATGCTGCGCGCGCTCGTTGGCGGCGCGTTCGTGTTCCCGCTGGCCTTCTGGATTCTGGGCAGCGGCTATGACGTGCGCACCGACGCGCTCGGCGTCTTGATCAGCCTGATGGTCCTGGTAGCGCTGGTGGGCGCAGCGATTGGCTTGCTTATCGCGGTTATCGCGCCAATCCAGTTACTTCCCATCATTTTCGCCCTGGTGATTACGCCGCTGATCTTCACCGGCTGCGCGCTTTATCCCTGGGCATCGCTGAGCGCGATCAAGTGGTTCCAGGTTCTGACGCTGTTCAATCCGCTCACCTACGCTGCCGAAGGGCTGCGTTACGCCATGATCCCGCCTTTGCATGGGCAAACGCCGCAGACCCTTGCCATCGGATGGGTAGTGCTGGCGCTCTGCGCCTCGTCCATAGCTGCCCTCTGGGCAGGCATCAGGCTCTTTCACAAGCGCGTGATAAGTTAGTCGCTTCTATCGCTTCGTCGAGCAAGGCACCGGCCTTCTGAGGCATAAAATACGCCAGGACCGATTGACTGGTCCTGGCGTATTTTAAATCCTGGCGAGCAGTCTTTCTGCCTGCCCTAGCTTACTCGCTCCAGAACGATAACCGGAATCCTCCGCGTCGTCTTCTGTCGATACTCGGCAAAGCCCGGCATCAGCGTAGCGTGCTGGGCATAGAGGCGCTCGTATTCCTGCTCATCCTCAACGACGGAAGCGCGGGCCTGAAACTGCTCGGTCCCCAACTCCACCGTCACAGTGGGATTGGCAACCAGATTATGATACCAGTCCGGGTTGGTAGGCTGGCCGCCCTTGGACGCCAGGATGATAAGGTGGTCGCCATCTTTGGAATAGGCAACGGGCGCGATGCGCGGCTGCCCGCTCTTGGCGCCAGTGGTGGTCAACAGAATCAATTGATTCGGGCCATCGACTTTGCCGCCGTTGGCGCGAAACTTCTCAATGACCATTTCGTTGTAATTGCTTCGAGTGCTCATGATATCCTCTACATGTGATGAACGCTATTTCTTTTCCCCAGGAAAGTATCTTACTTTAAGTGAGGGGATTACTGATAATTGTACCACAACACCTCTACCCTGCGCCTACCCAAAAGACCAGGAAATTGCCTATGCGTTCAGGTCGATGAGCAAGGGGAGCGATCAGAAAGCTGATGCTCAATCTTAACCCGGCCTGGCAGCCGTCACCACCGCGTAGCCAAATGTGCCCGCCTTCACCGCTTCCGCTGCGGCGCGGGCCAGCGCTCGGGCCTGCTCGAAGTCCGCGCTGGGCAGATCGATCTTCTTCAGCTTCACCAGCAGTTCCGCCCCCAGCATCCGCGTACGAATCTCCTGCACCAGATTGCCCAGCGCATCATCATGCCGCTCGGTGAGATCGACGCGCAGGCTGGCGTCTTCCAAATACTGCACATACTGATCGAGCGGCTGCGCATCGGCAATGCAGGCAATCCAGGCCAGCAGTCCTTGTAGGGCTTCGGGCACCGCACCAGAGCGCGTCAGGTCGCTCAAGCCCACCTGCCCGCCAGGCCGCAAGACGCGGCGGAACTCGCTGGCGGCAGCGCGCTTATCAGGAAACGTGCAGAAGGCGCATTCGCAGACCACCGCGTCGAACGATTCATCAGCAAAGGCCAGGCGCTCGGCGTCGCCCTGCGCGAACTGCACCAGATGCCCCACGTTTGCGCGCTCCGCCGCCTCGACAGCCTTGCGCACCGACTCGCCGCCATAATCCACGCCCACCACCGCGCAGCCAAAGCGCCGCGCCAGAAAGATCGCGCTGGCTCCCTGGCCCGCCGCCACATCCAGCACGCGCCGACCTGGGCCAAGGCTGAGCAGCACTCCCAGCCGCTCCGTCAGCGCCAGACCGCCCGGATGAAACGACTCGCCCAGCAGCCGCCGCGCCCACTCGCTTTGATAGGCCGCCGCGCAGCACAGCTTCAGTTCGTTCGCGCTCAGGCCAGCAGGCATCTGAGGGCCGATATGGCTATCCGAACTCAGGGCTGCATCATCTTGTGCAGTTGAAGCACCGTATTCCAATTTCTGGCCGTCCCCACCGTTTTCAGCTTGCGCTCAATCAAATTTCCCGTCAATTTCGTGCGCCCCGCGCCTTCCGTATAATAGACATACATCTCCTGCCCGATGATAAAGATTTCCTCCGGGCCAGCGTGTGCCTTTAACAGCGCCTCCTGCGCGGCCTCCTCCGGGCGAGCCGCTAGAAAGATCACATGCAAAAAGCGCGGCTCCTTGTCAGGTTGGTTCTGGAAAGGGGTATTGGCGATAATCTCCGCGAGTGCGGCTGGCGTGCGAATCATGACATCCGAGCGAAAGCCAAACTTTGTGGCAAAGGCCGTCTCAATCTGCTGCTGAAGCTGGGCCGCGTCTTCGTTATCGCTGTGAAAGACCACATTACCGCTCTGGATATAGGGGAGGACGTTCTTCAGCCCCAAAGCCTCGTGTACCTGCTTCAGTTCGGCCATACTCACCTTATGGTTGCCCCCCACATTGATGCCGCGAAACAGCGACACAAACACTGCCACGCTCAACCCTCCTTCTGCCCGGGCCGATGCCCGTTGGCGCGCACCTTCTGAGGATAAGGCTGATCGAATGAGAACGTCAGCGGCTCAGGACTATAAGAAGTTCCCGCCCTCCGCGCCCGATTGCGCTCGCGCTCGCGCGCCTCAAGCTGCGCCCGCGCCTGCTCGCGATAGCCCACGCTGTTATACGCGCAGAAGGGGATTTGCTTGCCATCGGGCAGCAAGATTTCTTTGCAGCACTTCATCAGATTCTTCTGGTTGAACGTCCAGGGGTCCATGAAGTCCTGTAACATAACCATAAATATCTGGTTGGCAAATGCCTTCAGGTCCAGCCCCTGCCCATCCGGCAGGCCGCACGCCGCGCAGGACAGCGCGAACTGCTGCGCAAACTTATCGGAGCCAACCACCGCCGACGACGACCACAACCCCTCCAGCGCGCGCTTGATGTCGTCGCCCAGATCGGGCGCGGCGCGGTTGGTGATATAGTCCAGGTAATCATCGACATTCAGCACGCGCGGCAGCGGCAGAACGCTCTCGCCATCCAGCAGCGCGTAGGTCACCGAATTGCACGTCGGGAAGCAACACGGCACCGGCACAAAATCCTTGACGACGAACATGCCCTCCGTCTGCGCCTCGATCTCTTTCAGAATATCGGGGATGGTCACGCGCTCCTTGGGATCGTGTTCGTTATGTCGGCCTGAATGGAAGGCGGGCTGGAACGTGATGCCATGCACTGCCGGGTGCTTGAGGGCAAACTTGACAATCGCGCCAACCTCGTGCAGATTCACGCCGCGCTCAATCGCCGGAACCAGCACCACCGCTGCCCCAATCGTCGCCAGCCGGTCCAGCGCGCGCAGCTTCTCCTCCAGAATATCTGGCTCGCCGCGCAGCACGCGATACGTCTCGCGCTCGAAGCCGTCGAACTGGAAGTAGACCGTGGGCACAAGCTCTGCCAAATCAGCCAGAAAAGCGTCATCGTTGGCAATGCGCTTGCCGTTGGTGTTGAGCATCACGTGGCGGATATTGCGCGCCTTGGCGGCCCGCATCATCTCGATAATCTGCGGGTGGATGCTTGGCTCGCCGCCGGAAAACTGCACCACTTCCGGGTTGCCTTCCGTCTCCACCAGATGATCGAGAATGCCCTCCACCTCTTCCAGCGTCAGATTAAACCCTGCTCCGGCGTTGGCAAAACAGAGCGGGCAATCCATATTGCAAGCGCTGTTCACCTCGATGATGCCCAGGCAGGCATGCTGCTGGTGATCGGGGCACAGGCCACAGTCGTGGGGGCAGCCATGCTGAATGGCGGTAGAAAACTCCAAAGGGATGGTGCCAGGCTTATTGAACTTCGTCGCCGAGGTATAGGCTTGCGCATCCCCATACACCAGCGCCTCGAACTCGCCGTGTTCGGGGCAGCGCCTGCGCAAATAGACCTTGTTATCGCGCAGCAGAATCTTCGCATCCAGCACGCGGCGGCATTCCGGGCAGATGCTGCGCGTCAACTCGTAAAACACATAATCAACATCGTGCTTCTGGCGCGTGGGCTGTGGTCTGGACACAGCTTGAGTCATGTTCGCTCCTTCAGTGGACCGCCACAAACGGGTGATTTTTCTTAGATTATACCCGCCGCTGCATAGGGCGGTTTCTTGACCTCGCCGCGAGATACCTGCTATAGTCTCATCAGACCAAGAGACAGTGAGGTCACCGGTTGGCTGCTCCATCTTCCACTACCGCCCCAGCAATCCCACGCCGCGCCGCTTACACCTTTCTCGCGCTTGCCTGGCTCGCGGCGGTCAATCTGCGCACCGTCCTGCTGGCGGTGCCGCCTGTCCTGCCGCAGATTCGCCAGGCTTTGGGCCTATCCTATACAGCCACCGGATTGCTCACCTCGCTGCCCACGCTCATGATGGGCCTGGCAGCCGTGCCCGGCGCGTTCCTGGTGGCCCGCGCCAGCGCGCGCACAGCAGTAGCCTTCGGGTTGGGTCTGCTGGCGGCGGGCACGCTGCTGCGCGCGCTCATCCCAGCCGCCGCACCGCTCTTTGCCTTCACCATCCTGCTCAGCCTGGGCATCGCCGTCACCCAGCCAGCCCTGCCGGTGCTGGTGCGCCAGTGGTTCCCTCGGCAGATTGGCCTTGCCAGCGGCATCTTTTCCAATGGCTTTATCATCGGAGAAATCCTGGCTGCGTCCTTCACTGTGTCGGTGCTGATGCTGCTGAACACGAACGATTGGCGCGTCACCTTCATCTTCTGGGGCATACCCGTCGTGGCAACGCTGGCGCTCTGGCTGATCTTCGCGCCGCGCGCCCGCTGGGGCAGCACAGCGCCCGGCCAGACAAACTGGCGCGCGGGCTGGAACACCTGGCGCGGCTGGCGCATGGGGCTGCTGCTGGGTACAGGCAGCCTGGTCTATTTTTCCATGAACACCTGGATTCCCGAATATGACAAAGCCCTTGGGCGAGCAGCCGCCATTCCCGCCGCGTTGAGCATCTTGAACGGCTTGCAATTGCCCACCAGCATCCTCATCACCGTCTTTGGCCGCAGCCTGGCCGGACGACGCTGGCCCTTCATCTGCTTCGGCATCCTCTGCACCATTGGCATTTTCGGCTGGCTCTTTGCGCCCGCCAGCACCGACCTGCTCTGGGTCGGCATGCTGGGCGCTGGCTCCAGCGGCGTCTTCTTGCTCGGCCTGGCGCTGCCGCCGCTGCTGGCCCCTGAACGAGAGGTTGCTGGCTACACGGGCCTGTTACTCACGCTGGGCTACACCAGCGCCTTCTTTGGCCCGCTGATTGGCGGCGGCCTCTGGGATGCGAGCGGCATCGCGGCGCTGGCCTTCATCCCCGTTGTCTTCGCCAGCATCATGCAGATCGTGCTGGGTGCGGTCCTGCCCAGGCCAGCATAAAATCTGTCTCCATGCCTCTGCTCACAGAACCCAGACATCGCCCGATGGTATGCTTCCTTCTGTATACTATAACGTGTGCGGAACAGCGTGAAAGGAGGAACACCGAGCACATGACTCAGCCAATTATCGTTCCAGGTCGACAATCTCGCGCAGCGGGCCAGCACCCTATTGCAGCCATTGGGCAATCTTTTTCCATTCACGAATGGAGCGGAAGCGGCCCAAACGAGCTACATGTCCACCATGCCGATGACGAGGCATGGCATATCCTGGAGGGAACCCTCACGTTCCGCTTTGTTGATAGCACTATCGAGGCCCCGGCTGGAACAACTGTCTTCGTCCCAGCCGGAGTGGCGCACACCTATTATGAGGCTGCTGGTCCAACGCGCTATCTCATCATCCTGACTCCACGCCTGCGCGAGTTGATCGCCGCATTGCAGGGAGTGCCACGCGATGAGCATCACACCATTATGCGCCAATTTGCTTCTGAAATAGTGGAGTGATTGCTCAGGCCCAGCCCAGCAAAAAAAGGTCCAGCAAGCATGTGGCTTGCTGGACCTGAACGCTCTCAGACTAATACAGAATGACCGGCGTGCCAATCTCAACCCAGCCATACAGCCAGGCCGTATTGTCAAGCGTCATATTGACACAGCCGTGCGTGCCATCGTTGGAATAAATTCCTGAGCATTCATCACCATGGGGCAGATTCGACCCCGGCCCAAAGTAGCAGCGCCACGTGGCATCGTGCAGGAAGAAGCCATCCGCGTGGTACTCCATCCCATAGTTGATGGGTGTCGGCGGATACCAGAGCGGAGAGTTCGGCGGCTCATCCGACTTGAACGTCAGGTTCGTGCCCATATAGAACACGCTCCAATCGCCTGGAGGCGAAGGCGCTTCCATCCGCCCGGTGGCAACTGGGATCGACTTGACGAATTGGCCGTTATCATACAGCCGCATCGTCTGCTCGGTGAGCGATACCACCACCGCTTTCCCCTTCATTGCTTGATCATCCTGGAGCAATTGCAGGTCGGTAGCGTGCGGCTGATTGTGGGCCGTTGTATCCTTCAGGTTCGCCAGCAGCGCGTGCAGGTTCTGCAACAGAATCAGCACCTGGTTATCAACGGCTTGATAATCATCGTTGGTCTGGGCCTGCTGATAATAGGACTCCTGATCGCCATAGGCGTCGGTGCCATCGCGATACTCATAATCATTCGTGATGGCGGTCGTAGCGATCAGCGCCTTCAACTGATTCAAATCGTAGTTCGTCTTGCCCTTGATGACCACGCCCTGCATGTTATTCATCTGGGATTGGATGCGCGAAGAAAGCGTAAGGTAGTCTTGCAGGGAATGGGCATTCTGAAGCGCCTGCTGATCCTGGGCAAGCTGCTGCTGGAAGGTCGAGACATTCACGCCATAGGTTTGCGCCTGCGTGATCTGCTGCTGGAAGGTATTCAGCATGGCCGCGCCGATAAAGGGAATCGCCGCCACCTGATCTGCTGCCAACTGATCGATCTGCGCCGACAGCGTTGACATCAGCTTCTGATAATCATCCGGCACGCTGGCAGCGCGGAAAGTAGCCAGATCATTTTGATATTCTTGCTGGCCGAGCGCCGTATTCAGCTTGGCCTGCTTCATCCGGTTGATGGAATCTTGCAACGACTGCAACTGCTGATAGGCGGGCCAGAGCAGTTGCAGCGCCTCGGTTTGCTGCTTCGCATACGCGCTGACCTGATAGAAATCGTTGGGCGTCACCCCGGCTTTGAACTGCTGCTGCACTTGCGCCATCCGGCTCTCATAGGCAGGGATTTCATTCGCAAACCCCTGATTCTGGCGCTGCTGCAACATAGCCTCGAACCCCTGAATGTCCTGGTTCGCCTGGTAGCGCGCCTGGTTAGCAGCCTGCGCGACGACCGACGCAACTTCGCTCTCCAGCACTTTATAGCTGGTGATCGCGTTTTGATAGGAGCCATCGGAGTTCTTATCGCCGAAGATACTCACAGGCGCCAGGCTATTCGCCACGCGCGACTCTTGCTGGCGAATCGGCACCAGCATGTTGTCCGGCACACCCAACTTCACCGCTTGCGCAATCTCGGTATTGAGCCGCGCCTGCTCTTGCTGAGCGGATTGTCCCATGGGGGTCGGGGTTCCGCAGGCTGAAAGAAAGAGCAACAGGCCAACCCCCAGCAGCCCCAACCACCCCTGCCTCTGCCACCGTGTGTGCTTGTGTTTCTCGAGCGTCATTGTTCTACTCTTTTCTTTGGAAAGCGCCTTCGATACCTCAGGGCTATCCCCTCACGCGAGCTATTAGACATATATATTTTATTTACTGCCAGCAGGACAGAAGCCAGGATAGAAGAGTCAGATTGCTACAAAGTGAGAAAATGTGTATCCCGAATTGCTCGCTTCTCATCAATTATACACTATGACGAGCCTCTGCTGCTGAGGCGAGTATGCGGCCTCAGCCCTCATGCCACCTGCCCTGACAGCGTATTACCCCTTTTTGTGAACTTGCTCACACACTCACCTTTCCGTGAGGGGAAAGGCTATTTTTGGTAAGCTAATTGTTTTAACGTACCGAGCAGCTTCTAGTAACTTACTTCGCGGCCAGGTTACAGGCTCAATGCGCAGCAGCAAGCTCATACATAAAACAACACGAGCGAAGCAGCTAAATCGCTTCACTCGTGCGTCTTTAATGAGAAAAAAGGCGGCGGCCAGATAACCGTAAAGCTCACATCATGGCTGTGATTGCGCCAGCCGGAGCACGGTCGCCACGACCTGCTCAAGCGGCGCGCTGGTATCGATCTCATGCCCCGCGGCACGCCGCAACAACGGCTCGACCCGTTCTATCAACCCCAGCACCCGAGCGGTTTCGTCGGGATGCTTCCCATACGGATTGTTGGTCCTCGTGCGCAATCGCTCAACAATGGTCTCAGCCGGAGCACTCAGCAGGACGATGTGGTCGAACTGGGGAAGGAACTTTCCCATATTCTCCGCGCATCCGCCAAGGAACAACACCTCGGCGTCTTCGGTCGACAAGAGGTCTTGAATGCGGTCCTCTCGCCATACCCAGTCCCGGCCCGCTTCCACCGGCGATCCGAAAGGGTCAGCGTCACCGATAACCTCTTCCCACTCGGAGAACTCGTCACAGTCGGCATCCACGGCCTTATATCCGCGTGCCGCGAGCGCGCCGATGAGCGTCGATTTACCAGTTCCGGACATTCCCGTCAGGAGAATGCGCTTCACGACAACAGCCTCTCCTCAGTTTACCTTGGGTAAGCGATCAGAAACGCTATTCCCCGTAGGGCACCCAGATATTTTTCACCTGCGTGGCTTCGCGCAAAAACTCCTGGCCTTCGCCCTGGGCCGGGTCGTGCCAGTCGCGGGCGTGCCCATAATTGACCCAGGTGCGCTTCATGTTCCCGGCAGAGGCATGTTCAACTTTTTTGCTGCCTTCCGCGCTGCCAAAATACCAGATGGCCTCGACATCATCGTGGTCGGCCAGCACCTGGGTCAGCGCTTCGCGTTCGCCCGTGACGATATTCACCACGCCATCCGGCACGTCCGACGTTTCCAGCACCTGGTAGAAGTCCGTCGCGCTCAGCGGATATTTCTCTGAAGGGACGACGACAATCGTATTGCCCATCGCAATCGCCGGGGCGAACAGCGACACAAACCCCAGCAGCGGATAGTCGTCGGGGCAGGCGATGCCAATCACGCCAATTGGCTCCGGCATTGCCAGCGTCACGTCGCGGATGGGCGTGTGATGCACCAGCCCATCGTATTTATCGGCCCAGGCGGCATACGTGAAGAGGCGATTGATCGACGCCGCCACCTCGTCGCGCGCCTCATCCAACGCCTGGCCGGTCATCGCGGCGATGCGCCGCGCAAACTCTTCTTCCCGCACCGACAGATTTTCGGCCAGGTAATAGAGAATCTGCGCGCGGTTGTGCCCGGTTGTGCCGGTCCAGCCAGCCGCTGCCGCGTGCGCCGCCTCGACCGCGTTGCGAATATCCTTGCGATTGCCCTCGCCGACTTCGCCGATCATCTGCCCATTGGCCGCCAGCACAAAGCGGCTGTAGCCCGAATCTGGCCGTGCCTGTTTGCCCTTGATGAACAGCTTGGGCGTGCGATCAATAGCAGGCAGCGCGTAGCCATCCGCCCCGCCATAACCGTTGCCGTTGACTGATACCGCGCCCGACGAGGATGAGCGAACCCGCGCCCGCTTTGGCCGCCCGGTGCCATTGGCCCCGGCATGATTGCTCATCTCTGCTGCGCCATCTTCGGCTTGCTCGCCGCGCAGCAGGCGACCCTCCCACGCCGGACGCATATACTCGAACAGACCCTCGCGGCCACCTTCGCGCCCGAAGCCGCTTTCGCGGTAGCCGCCAAAGCCAGAGGCCGCGTCGAACTGGTTGGTGCAGTTGACCCAGATGCTGCCAGCCTTGATCTGGCGGGCCACATCCAGCGCCAGATTGATATTATCGCTCCAGACGCTGGCCGCCAGGCCATAGCGCGTATTGTTCGCCAGCGCCACCGCCTCTTCTGGCGTGCGGAACGTCATCGAAACCAGCACCGGCCCAAAGATTTCCTCCTGCACGATGGTCGCTGCCGGGGCTACGTTGGTAAAGAGCGAAGGCGGAAAGAAATAGCCCTCCGTTGGGCAGGCCCACGACGGCTGCCAGAGCGTGCCGCCCTCGGCCACACCCTGATTGACCAGGCTCTGAATCTTTTCCAACTGCGCGGAGGAGACAATCGCGCCGATATCCACGGCTTTATCCAGCGGGTCGCCCAGGCGCAGCTTTTCCATACGCTCGCGCAGTTTGGCGATCATCTTGTCGGCAACGTTTTCCTGCACCAGCAGCCGCGAACCGGCACAGCACACCTGCCCTTGATTGAACCAGATGGCATCGACCACGCCCTCTACCGCGCTGTCCAGGTCAGCATCGTCAAAGACAACGAACGGCGATTTGCCGCCCAACTCCAGCGAGATACGCTTGCCGCTGCCCGCCGTCTCGCGGCGAATGAAGCGGCCCACATCGGTTGAGCCGGTAAACGCGATCTTATCGATGCCCGGATGGCGCACGATCATTTCGCCCATCTTGCTATCGCCCGTGACGATATTGACCACCCCCGGCGGCAGGCCAACTTCCTGGCAGATTTCGGCAAAGGCCAGCGCCGTGATGGCGGTGAACTTGGCGGGCTTCAAGAGCACGGTGTTGCCCATCGCCAAAGCTGGCGCAATCTTCCAGCAGAGCATCAGCAGCGGAAAGTTCCAGGGGACAATCTGGCCGACCACGCCCACCGGCTCGAAGCCGGGGAACTCGCTTTCCATCAACTGCGCCCACCCGGCGTGATAGTAGAAGTGCCGCGCCACCAGGGGCACGTCGATGTCGCGTGTTTCGCGGATGGGCTTGCCGTTGTCCATCGACTCCAGCACCGCCAGCCGCCGCGAATGCTTCTGCACATGCCGCGCAATGGCATAGAGGTAGCGGGCGCGCACGTGGCCCGGCGTCGCCCTCCAATGGCCGAAGGCTTCACGGGCCGCCGCCACCGCCGCGTCCACGTCCACCTGCCCTGCTGAAGCCAGCTTCGCCAGCGGTTTGCCGGTGGAGGGGTTGATGCTCTGGAACGTCTCGCCGCTCTGCGCCTCCACCCACTGCCCGTTGATAAACAGCTTGAACGCTGGCCCGTGCCGCTCAATCCACTCCAGCGCGGGCGTCGCAGACTCCGGGGCAGGTCCATACTCCAAGGTCTCGAAAATATCGGCAACACGCATATCCTAACCCCTCCTGATGTAATGGCTTCTACACTGTCTGACCGCGCTCTGCTTGTAGCGCCGCCGTCCCTGGCGGCCAAACGGTTCGCCAGCGCGAACGCTGTTCCTTGTCGAGTCACGTCGCGGCAGCCCAGCGCTTGCCGCCAGGGACGGCGGCGCTACAAGCGGCAATGCCTCAAGCCAGGTGTACTCTTACTTCAGCTTCTGGCGCAGCCGCTCGATGCCGCGCAGCACCTCGGCGCGATTGTTGGCCGCTTTCATCCAGCCGGGCAGCCGACTGGCAAGGCTCTTGTTGATATTGGGCACGCGCTTGCGTACATCAGCTTTGACATATGCCTCAAGAAAGTCCAGATGCTCTTGATTATAGGCCCAGAGCGTTTGCCCGCAGCACGGCGTTTGCAGCCAGACCGGCTGGCGAAAATACCAGTCAAACGGGCCGCCGATGCTCACCAGATGGCCGCTCCAGTCCTTGCTATAGCCGCATCGCAGGCAGGCCAGGCGGCGCGGCCCAAACAGCTTTGGCTCGGTTCCGGGCATGGGGGCCACATCGGCGCGCCGATGACAGCGCGGGCAGACGATCAGAAAGGTTGTGCCAAAATCATAGGTTGTCTGGACGCTGTCGTGAAACCTGATCGCCACGCTGCACCCTCATCAAATGGTCCACGTGCCCACACCCATAGATGGTGTAGTTTTTGTAGATTTTTTGAACTCTGTAGAAGTTTTGGATATTCTTCAGAAAAACTGGCAATACTACTGAAGAGATATTGAAACCTCATCTCTAAATAACACCATCTCTTCTCGTGAAGAATTATCCTCAAGCATCTACAAAAACTACACCATCTATGGGTGTGGGGGGAAGTCACCCTTACTTCTTCTTAAAGACCGTTTGTAAGATCGACCAGAGCACCTTCCCCAGCAGGAACTTTCCAATCCACGCAAGCATGCGGTTTCTCGCTTTCTCGGCAATCCGTGAATCATTGCCAGCATATCCCAAACAAGTGACAGGTGTAGGCGGCAAAGACGCCCTACATTGTTGTATACGTCAGGGCATGGGGAAATGGTGCGCCGCCGCGTAGTGCCCTGTCAGGAAGTGCGAAAGCTGGCGCTCGATGTCGGAGAGCAGGCTGCTGGCCCCGATGCGGAAGAGGCCGGGCCGTGTCCACTCGTCGCACAGTTCCTCTTTCATCAAGATCAGCCAGTTCACCGCGTCTTTGGCCGTGCGAATGCCCCCGGCAGGCTTGAAGCCGACCTTATGGCCCGTCTCCTCGTAATATTCGCGGATGGCCCGCGTCATCACCAGGCCCACCGGCAAGGTGGCGTTCACCGGCTCTTTGCCCGTGGATGTCTTGATGAAATCCGCGCCCGCCATCATGCAGACCCAGCTTGCCATGCCCACGTTGCGCAGCGTCGCCAGTTCGTGGGTCGCCAGGATGGTCTTCAGGTGAGCATCGCCGCACGCCTCGCGGAAGGCGCGCACCTCGTCATAGAGCGCCTGCCAGTTGCCGGTCAGCACGTGCGCCCGCGAAATGACGATATCGATCTCTCTCGCGCCTGCCTGCACGGATGCGCGAATCTCGCCCAGTTTTTGCTCGAAGGGGTTCTGCCCGGCAGGAAAGCCGGTGGAGACCGCCGCCACCGGAATATCCGTCCCGCGCAGCGCCTCAACCGCCGGGGCAATCAGATTATGATAGACGCAGACCGCCCCGACGTGAATGTTCAGGCTTTCCACGCCCAGCGCTTCGCTCATATCCGCCCGCAGCGGCGTGCGCGCCTTGGCGCAGAGCCTTCGCACATTGCCGGGCGTGTCATCCCCGGCCAGGGTGGTCAGGTCCAGGCAGGTGATGGCGCGCAGCAGCCAGGCCGCCTGCCACTCCTTCTTGACGGTGCGCCGCGTCACCAGGGTTGCGGCGCGGCGCTCGACGGCGCTGCGGTTCACATCCACCTGGGCGACTCGTTCAAGGTCAAGGGGCATCCCTGGATTGCGAATGCTCGTTCCCATCCCCGCTGATTGCTCTGTGGCTACCATAGGCACACCCCGTTTCATGTAAAGCGCTTGCTGAAACTTCAGGTATCTGTGCCTCTTAGTTTATCAGAAAGTGACCGGGAACGTAAAGCTTACCCGTTGGATGGTATTCGGGTTTTGCGGCGTGCGTATCTGCACCTGCACCGTCCAGTGCCCGCCCATCAGCAGGTCGATCTGCCCGGTATAGAAGCCGCTGCCATTGCCGCTGCCGGTCAGGTCGCTGGTTGCGGTGCCCATGTCCATCTCGACCATATTGACAATCAGGTGGACATTTGCGCCATCAACCGGCTTGCCCGTCTTGGTATCCACGATCAGCACGCCGACGCTGTTGGTGCCGAACTTATCGGGCGCAACTTGCAGCGTCACCTTCAGCGTACCCACCGTCGAGGTCATGTCAACCGGAGTCTTGGTCGTGGGCGCAAGGGTCGGCGCGTTGATATTCGGCGTGCCCGAAGGCGTGGGCGCAAGCGACCCGGCCAGCCCACCCAGCAACGACGCGCAGAGCAGCACGCCTGTGCCCAGCAGCGCCTCGCGGCGAATCCAGATGCGTATTTGCTCGCTCAGGCGCACCATCCGCGCCTCAATGCGCGCCGCCTTCTGCCCGCGCTGCCGATCTCCGTTCGTCTGCGGCTCCTGCGGCGTTTCCTCCTCCTCATCGGTCAGGAAGCCGTCATCCAGGGTTTCATCGTCCGTCCCCAGCGCCTTGAGGGCAGGAATGGTGGGCAAGGTGAATGGCCGCAACGGGATGGTGCTTCGCGGCAGCGCGCCGGTGCTGCCGCTCTGCCCTGCTGCCTGTTGATTCGCTTGCTGCAAGCTGGTGGCGCTGATCGATTGCGCCGTTGGCTGTGCTGGCTGGCTTGCGCGTGTTCCGGTGGCTTGCCCGTTCGCCGTCGCGGTCTGCGTCGCTCCCTCCAGCCGGTCCCAGGCGCGCAGGGCGCGGGCCAGCCTGGGCCGCAGACGGAAGGCATGATACGCGCTGATGAGAATCATCACGCAGACCAGCAGGATTTTCACGATGAGCGTTCGGCCATAAGTCGTATCGATAAACTGACTCCAGGAGGTCAGGTGGACATCAGCATTATAGGAGCCGCTGAGCGACGCGATAGCCACGCTGACCAGCGCAATCACCGAAAAACGCGGCAGCAGCTTTACCAGGCCACGCGCGCGGTCTGCCGATTCCTGGTCCCAGATGGCTGGCATCAGCGTCATGGCAATGAAGATGATGCCGCCCACCCACAGGGAGGTCGAAAGCAGGTGCAGCCAATCGACAGGCACGGCAAATGAGGCAATCCCTCCTTGCACCTGCGCGGCGGCAGCATGACCAGAAAGAGACATCGCCACCAACAGCAGCAGGCCCAGCGCCATCCTGGCCCAATTCAGCCCCACACGCGGCTGCCAGTTCTCCTCCGTCATGATCGGGTCAGGTCTGGCGACCAGCCACAGCAGCGCCAGCAGCCCCAGCAACTCGCGCACAATCCAGAAGATGCCAAAAGAGCTATGCAGCAGATTTCCGCTCAAAATGGCCGGTGAAAAGCCGCTGCCCACGCTCCCACCTGCCAGCATGGCCTGCCCGATCACATAGGTGATGTTCGTTACGACGTAGACCACCAGCGCGATCAGGGAGACGCGCCGGAAGCGCCGCGCCGTCACCAGCGCTGTGGCAACCAGCGAGGGGTCGCGCCGCGCGGCAAGCTCGACGATGAAGAACTGCCAGAGCATGCCACCTATCCAGATGGTCGCCGCCAGATAAACCAACCAATCCGAAGCCACTTGCGGCACGCAGAGCAGCGGCGTCGGGCCGGTCAGGCATTGCCCCGCGCTGGTGTTGGCAAACCCTGATGGACCGGTGGGCAGTTCGCTGGGAAGCGCCGGAACCGAGCCATTTTGATAGCGCACGCGGAAGAGGAAGCTGCCGCCCGTCGCGTGCCCATCCTCGGCAGAAACCGATTTCCAGATCACCACATAGAAGTCTGGCGGTAATTGCTGAAGGCCGGTATCCAGTTCGCGCGGATCGGATGCGTTGACGTGCGAGTTCTTCAGATCAACTTCTTTATTGGCATGATTCACCACCACCGCCGAGGTGAGGGCCGGGTTGATTTCTTCCGTGAACCAGATGCGCAGTTGCGACGGCGCTTTGCCGTAATCGATAATTTCGCCAGAGGCAGGGTCAGAGCGCGACAGCAGCGCGTGGGCCGAAGCCACCCCACCGAAGAGCAGGACGAAGAAGAGCGCCAGCGCGCAGGCAATCACCACGCGACGGATTGGCCGCAATCGCATTGGTTGCCCACGTTTCACAGAACCAGGCGCGGCGCTTTGAAGGCTCTTCATGATGCTTTTTAACCATCCTTTATCATGCAGCATGGCATCCTGCTCTTTTAGACGCTTTTGGGAACAGCTATATCCTATTCACTGTACAAGTGTATCACCTTGCCAGATGGCACTATGGTTACGCCTCTATCATAATACCCTGTTTGCTTGTTTGCTGCGCGCCCTGCACCACAAAGGTCAGCGTCTGGCTGGCCTGCTGATGGTCTGGCGCGCGCGCATCCAGGCGCACCGACCAGTATCCTGGCATGCTGAATGACAGGTCCAGCACATAGAGGCCATGGCCCACCTGCTTAGACGACAGATACAGCGGCAGATGAGCCATTGCAGGCATGCTGGCAACGGTCTGAAGGTTGGCATGATCGACGAGCAGCCCATTTGCATCGGTAAGTTGCACCAATAAAACCGGGGGATTGCTCAAAGAGACAGCGTTGCCCTGCGCTGTGGAAGGCTCGCGATAGACCTCCACATGCAGCGGAGCAGGCGCTTGAGGAGCAGCAGGAAGGGAAAACAACGGCAGGCTGAGGACAAAAAGAATCGTTCCGCCGAGCAATATCCAGAAACGCCGCCGGACACGCATGTGATTTGTTCCTCCTTCCATTTGCGCAGGCATGCGCGGGCGCTGTATCCAGGGCAGCTTATTCTGCCCTGGATACAGCGTGTCTTGCAGCCAGATTATCGAACGCGCTTGCTCATCGTCTCCCAGCCGGGTCTCTATCAGGCGCTCGCGAGGCCGGAGCCTGCCCGCCGCTGCCAGCAGGGCTGCTGCGCCGCGTCAGCCACGCGCCAGCGCCACCGCCGACGAGGAGCGCCAGGATGCCGACCAGAATCGGCACCCAGACGGCCACACCGCTGGAGGTCGCGCTTGTCGTCGGCGCGGGAGAAGTCGTGCTGCCCGTGCCCAAGACATTGCCCGTGCCCACGCCAAAGAAGAACACACCGCTGTCCGGGTCGCCATCATCGGCAGAGACGGTATGCCAGTAGACCTCGTAAATGCCATTGCCAGCCCCCTTCATGGCAATGCTCATCGATTTGGCATTGGAAAGGGGAAACTGCGTCTGGCCGGTGCTGACCAGCGTGGCGTCCTGGTCGGAATAAAACGTGTTCTTCAGTTCCGGCTTCAGAAAGACTTGCAAGCTGCTTGGTATGCCATTCTTTCCGGCAGGGTTGACATTTTCCGCGAACGTGACCGTGACCTGGGTGGGAGCCGTCGCCACGACTGCGCCCGCCGCCGGATTCGAACTGACATAGCTGGCATGCGCGGAAGCCATGCCGGTCAGCAGCAGCGTCAGCCCCAACGCGCTGGTCAGCCCCAGCGTCCCCGCCAGCCAGAGCCGACGCAAGCCATGCAAGAAGTGTCTCATACCACGAACCCTTTCAGCGCACTCATCGGCCTGACAGAAATGCCGGACCGAAATCTACATCTTCGCGGAGAACTATAAAGCAACCGCGCCGGAAAGGTGAGCGGGAATCATCCCTATTTTTCGCTAAAACAATCCCTATTTTTCCAGAATGGCACGCTGGCGCATCTTTGCCTCTGTGCAAGCACGTCTTTTTTTCAGCGCTCCGGGTCAACCAGGCCACGGCGCACCGCGTAGCGCACCAGATGGGTGACATCGCGCAGACCCAGCTTTTCCATCAGCCGGGCGCGATGCGCCTGCACTGTTTTCACGCTCAACACCAGTTGATCGGCAATATCCTGGTTGGTGCAGCCTTCGGCGACCAGTTTCAACACTTCGCGCTCGCGGCTGCTCAGGCTCTCATAGGGGTCGGCAGCGGAAGCGTCAGCCGCCGCGCCTTCTTCCCGCAGAGACAAATAGGTGCGCACCAGCGTGCGCGCCATCGATGGCGACAGAAACGTCTCGCCATGCGCCACGGCCCGCACCGCCAGACGCAGTTCCGTCGCCGCCGTCCGTTTCACCAGATATCCGGCTGCGCCAGCCTCCAGCGCCTGGCGCAGATAGTCCTCTCGCTCGTGCATGGTGAGGATGAGCACCTGCACCTCGGGAGCGTGCGCGCGAATGCGGCGGCAGGCTTCCAGGCCGTCTAATTCAGGCATCGACACGTCCAGCAAGACGACATCAGGCTGCAAGCGTTCGGCCAACTCCACGGCGTCGCGCCCGGTATAGGTTTCCCCGACAATCACCATGTCGCTCTGCATCGAAAGCAGCGCCTTCAAGCCTTCGCGCAAAATATCATGGTCATCGGCCAGCAGAATCCGAATCGGCAGCGCGCTCTGGCGCGGCACGGCTTCAGACTTGAGCGGAGCATCCAACGGTTGATCCATCACCGGCTCCTTTGTTCCGCCAGCACCGGCAATGGGATGCTTGCCAGAATGACAGTGCCCTTCTCAGGGGCAGAAGTGATTTCCAGCTTGCCACCGAGCAGGCGCGCGCGCTCCTGCATGCCGACCAGGCCAAGCCTGGTATGCAGGTCGCCCGCTTTGCTCTCTGAAGGCACGGGAAGGCCGCGACCATCGTCGCAAATCAGCAGCGTCACCTGCTCCGGCTGGCGCAGCAGCGTGAGTTCCACCTGGGTGGCCTGGGCGTGGCGCGCCACATTCGTCAGCCCCTCCTGGGCAATGCGAAAGAGCGCCGTTTCTATTCCTGCCGGAAGACGCTGGCTCTGCTCGCCCTCCGGAGACATCTGCACGAGCACGCGCAGTTGTGTCGCCTGGCCGACATCCTCGGCCAGCCAGCGCAGCGCCGCCTCCAGCCCAAGATCGTCCAGAATCACCGGGCGCAGTTGTTCGGCCACGTGGCGCAGTTCGCTCATCGTGCGCCCGGCAAGCTGGTTCACCTGCGCCACCTGCTTGCGCAGCAGCGCGGGAGCGGCGTCAGTCGCCAGCAAGTCTTCCAGCACCTGGGCGTGCAGTGTCAGCGCCGTCAAGGTCTGGCTGGACTGATCGTGCAGTTCCAGCGCCAGGCGGCGGCGCTCCTGTTCCTGCGCGTGCAAAATATCACCGGCAGTCTGGTGACGCAGCGCCTCCAGGCGATCGAGCATGGCGTTCAGCGCGGCAGCCACCTGCGAGACATCGCTGGCATGCGCCGAAATCGGCGCGCGGCAATCCAGCCGCCCGGCTTCAATCACTTGAATGGTGTTCAGCAAGCTAAACAGCGGACGAAACGCCGCGCGCAGCAGCAGTGTATTGATGAGCAGGCCCACCAGCGCCGCCGCCACGAGAAACGAGGTATCGATCAGATAGTGATAGGATTCGAGCGCGTGGCGTGTAATCCACCAGGCAGCAAGAGCCTCCACCAGAATGATGACGGTGTTGGCAACCAGCACTTTTTCAAACAGCGACAGCGATGGGAGAAATCGGGCCATGACTGGCTCCTTGCATCAAACGCATCTGAACTCCCTGCTATTGTAGCAACGATAGCCTCGGAGCCGCAAGGCAGTGATGGCACCCCGACACGCGCTCAGCAGTCGAACACCGACCAGCAGAGGTCGTTCCGCGCCCGCTGGTCGTCGAGGACGAGCGCGCGAATCGCCTCTGGAAGCTGGTCGCGCTGCCACCGGCACTCGAGCCGCCCGGCACGCTCGCCCTCGTCTTCCGGCGCGGCAGCACGCGCGGCCTTGATCGCATAGGCCGCCGCGCCGAGTTCGTGCGCGGCGACGTGTGCGACGACCGCGGCCTGCCCGGCAGCGTACGCAGCATACCGGGCTGCCCCACGCAGGTCTCTGGCCGCGCCCATTGCATGCCCGCCCGCCGCGCGCGCCTGGGTCATCGTGACCTCGCCACGCACCCAGGCGCGGGCCTGCTCGATCGCCTGACGCGGGCGCTGGTCAAGAGGCTTTGCCGACTCGAAGAGGGCCAGCACGTGCTCCGCGCACGCTGCCGCCCACAGGGCGAGGAGTTGGTGATCCGCATCGGTGAGGGTTCCACCACGGCGGATCGTCACGAAACGCGGGTCGCGGACTTTCGGGAGGATCATATCCAGCACCCCTTCTGCTCGCATTGGCAAGAGCGGCCTGGCGCAGAGGCTGCCCGCCGAACACCTCTCTCCGAGTGAGATTACCTGGAGCATACCACAGTCGGCAACATCGGACCGATTGTGGTTCAGAGGCATGCTCAGGGGGCTGGATGCTGGGGGATGAGGAGCGCCAGCACCACCGGCAGCAAGATGACGAGGGCAGTAATTGCCAGTGAAGAAAACGCGCCAATGGCCTGTCTGCTCTGGCCTGCAAGCCGCCAGGCGGTTATACGACGCCAAACCCGCACGAGCGCGATAGCATACACCGTGAAGCCCAGCGCCAGCCCAACGCCAAGGGTCAGAGCGGTGGCAAGCTGTTCGGCAGAGAAGCCCAACCCCACGGTGAGCGCCCGCGCCCCGGTCGTCAGTGCCGAGACAACAGCCAGGGCCACGGCCAGCGCCAGGAGCGGGAGCAATCCGATCAGCACCCCGCGCCACAACTCAGGCAGGCGTGCGCGGCGTGTCCCTGAGACGGGTGTGGATGGTTGAGGAGCAGTCGAAGTCATCAAGCGGCTCACTTTCCCGGCTTCAAGGCTGCCCGAGCGCAGCCCGATAAAATGCGACCACGCGCGTCACGTACTCCGCCCCGGCCACATGAAAGCTCTGAGCATGGCTGGCCCCCGGCACCAGCCAGGATTGCACCCGGGCACCAGGGGCGGCGCGGGCAGCCAGGTCGAGTTCCGAGAGCGCCGAGGTGGGCACATAGGTATCATTGGCCCCCTGGATGAAGAAGACCGGACGTGGCGCCAGGCGGGCCACCACATCGACCGGACGCACCGCCGTGTAATCGATGCCATAGAGCGCCCGCGCCGCCTCCAATATCCCCGGGGTGAAAAAAGCGGGTAAGCCACTCTGCGGGGGAAGCTGCTTTTCCAGCACGGGAAGGAGGTCTGCATAGGCTGAATCAGAGACGACAGCCTGGATGGCAGGCTCCTGTGCCGCCGCAAACAGCAGGGTGGCAGCGCCCATCGACACGCCCCAACCCAGCAGGTGGCGTGGTCGCCCCAGGGCAGGATAGGGCAACACCCCGGAGCGGAGCCAATCCACCGCGCCCAGCACGTCGCGCTGCTCATCCAGACCAAAGGAGATGGGCGCTGGAGGGGAGGCACCCATCCCGCGCATATCAAAGGCCAGCACGGCAAAGCCCTGCCGCGCCAACGCGCCGGAGAGCGCCAGTAAACCCACGCCAGGGTCGGTGCGATTGGTGCGCAGCCCATGTACGGCAATGATGGTGGTAGCGGTCGTCAACTGCCCATCCGGCAGCACGCCGGGAATATACCAGCCCTTGAGCAGCACGTGATCGCCCCGACTCGGGAAAGTAACCTCTCGGTAGGCCAGCCCCAGGCTCGCCGGTGTTGTCGTGACGGGTGTCGGCGCGACGTACACAAGCCTGGTCGCCACATAGAGACACAGGCCCGCGTAACTCAGCGTCAGGAGACCTGAGGCCAGCAGCGCGGTAGCTACCACGCGGGGCAGCCAGCGACCAAACCCGTCTGTGAAAGGCCGCTGCGTCTCCAACGCTCGGGAAACCGAAGACATATAAGACTACCTCCAGGGTGCAAGAGATGGCGGAGGCTCATCCGCTCCACCATCTGATGGGAATCAGCCTTGTGTCACGAGCACATCATTCGGATTGCTTTCACCCTTGATTGTCGCCACCACCATATTATTGCTGGCATCAACAACCGACAGATCGCCCGATTCGATATTGGCAACGACCACATAGCGGCCATCAGGCGAAACGGCCACGCCATGCGGCGAGCGTCCCACCGGCACCGTGGCAGCCAGCTTCGGGCGGGTAGGGTCGCTGGTCAGGTCCAGCACGGTGAGATTGCCGCCGCTGTTGGTGATGTAGAGGCGCTTGCCATCGGGCGCAATCGCCAGCAGCACAGGCGTCTGGCCTGCCGCCGCGCCGCCCACCACCGCGTGCGCCGGGTCGCGCAGCTTCGTCGTGTCGACCACCAGCACGCGCCCGAAAAAGTTATCGGTGATGTAGAGATAGCGCCCATCCTTGCCAAAGACCACGCTGTAAGGATGGGCGTTCGCGGGCAGCGTGAGCGTCTGCGCCAGGCTGTTCGTAGTCGTATCGATCACGGCCAGCGCCTGCCCGTTGAGGCAGGCCACATACATGTACCGCCCATCCGGCGAAGCCGTCAGGCCATGCGGTCCGGCTGGCGTTTGAATCGTCTTCACGACCCTTCCCTGCGCGACATCCACCACCGAGACGGTTGCCCCCTGAAAATCGGTGACGTAGGCGAAGCGCCCACCCGGCCCGAACGCCACATGCACCGGATAGAGGCCAACCGTCACCGTGCGCAGCAAACGCGGCGCGCTGCCCGTCACATCGTAGAGATCGACGCGGTTATCGGCAATGTCCGTCGCGTAGACGACGCGCCCATCGGGCGAAAGCGCCAGGCCGTGCAGGCTTTTGCCTCCGTTGACCGTCGCCATCCCCAGCTCCGACAGGTCGCCATCGCCAAGATCGGTGACAAAGACGTGATACGCCGCAAGCTGCGCCGGAAGCACCAGAACGGGCAAGGTCGGAGTGGCCTCCACAGGAGCAGGCCCGCCAGGCGCGCACGCAGCAAGAGATAAAGACAAGATGGAAAGGAGCAACAGCCAGCGCCGCTGCTCTTTGAACGCAAGACGCGGCGCGCTTTTCAGCCATTGAAGCATACATTTTCCTCGAAACCGTTATCTCCATCTGGAACCCTACTCGCAGAGTTATCACGCACCAGCAGGGCACGGAGAGTATAGGCCAGCCAGCGCCAGGAGGCAAGACGGATGGGAATGCTATAATACAGACCAGCCATCAACGAGGAGGTTGAACCATGCCCGACGAACAACCAACGCGCATCGAGCGCGATTCCATGGGCGAGATGCAGGTGCCCGCCAACGCCTATTACGGAGCCAGCACCCAGCGTGCTGTCCTGAACTTTCCGCTCAGCGATTTACGTTTTCCCCGCCGCTTTATTAAAGCGCTGGGCCAGATCAAACTCTGCGCCGCCCAGACCAATGCCGCGCTTGGCCTGCTCGACGAGAAAATCGCCAAAGCCATCTCCGACGCCGCCCAGGAAGTGGTGGATGGCAAGCTGGATGGCGAATTTGTGCTGGACATCTTCCAGACCGGCTCCGGCACGTCCACCAACATGAACGCCAACGAGGTGATTGCCAACCGCGCCAACGAACTGCTGGGCGGCGCGCGCGGCTCGCGGCTGGTCCATCCCAACGATCATGTCAACTTCGGCCAGTCCTCCAATGATGTCATCCCTTCGGCCATTCATATTGCCGCGCTCATAGCGATTCAGGAAGACTTGCTGCCCGCGCTGGATGGCCTGGAACGCGCGCTCAACCAGAAAGCCGTTGAGTTTATGGATGTCATCAAGACGGGCCGCACGCACCTTCAGGACGCGACACCCATCCGGCTCGGCCAGGAGTTTCGCGGCTATGCCGGGCAGATCGAGCGCGGCATCAAGCGCGTGCGCCTGGCGCAAGAGGAACTGGCCGAGGTCGCGCTGGGTGGCACCGCCGTTGGTACGGGGGTCAACACGCATCCCCAGTTTGCGCGGCGGGTCTGCGAACGTCTTTCCGAACTGAACGGCGTCTTCATCCACGAAACCAGCAACCACTTCCAGGCGCAAAGCACCCTGGATAATATCGTTTCCGCGAGCGGCGCGCTCAATACCCTGGCCGTGAGCCTGATGAAAATTGCCAACGACACTCGCTGGCTCGGCTCTGGCCCACGCGCGGGCTTCGGCGAAATCGAGCTTCCCGCCGTGCAGCCGGGCAGTTCCATCATGCCAGGCAAGGTCAACCCGGTCATCGCCGAATCCGTCTGCATGGTCTGCGCTCAGGTAATGGGCAATCACACGACAATCACCGTTGCCGGGCAGGCGGGCAATTTCGAGATCAACGTAATGATGCCTGTCGCGGCCTATAACCTGCTGCAATCCATCGCGCTGCTGGCAACCTCGACTAAAAACTTCACCGCGCAGTGTGTCGTTGGCATTCGGGCCACCAGCAAAGGCCCGGACATGGTGGAACGTGGCCTGGCAATCGGCACCGCGCTCGCGCCGGTCATCGGCTACGATGAGGCCGCCCGGCTGGTGAAGGAGGCAGCGAAAACTGGCAAGACCATCCGCGAGATAGCGCTGGAGCAGACGAAGCTCAGCGCAGAGGAACTGGAGCAGATTCTCAACCCGGCCAAGATGACTGAGCCGGGCCTGGAGGGTGGTCCAGCCGGCGGGTAAACGCTGGCGGCTGATGCCGCCAGCCATCCGCTAGTCGTGAGTGGGAGCGCGCCAGTAGCGCCTGCTGGTGAAGGTGTCGCCCGGTTGATTGACGGTGCTTGCCACCAGGCCAACCTGCACCAGTTTTGCCAGCACCGTGTGAACCTGAGAAACGTGGACGCCTTCAGGTTTCGGTTGGTTCTTGTAGATGTCAGGGAAGTATGGCCCTTGATTTTGCATCACCGCGTGGTGAATATCGTTGAGGGTCAGGCTGCCCCGGCTTTCGTATGAGAGCGCTTGCAGCACCAGGTTGCTCAAATCCTGCTTATAGAGCCGCTGCTTCTCCTGGGCGATCACCTGCGGCGCGGCATGCTTCGCCCACGATTCGCCCTCAAACTGCACCTCGAATTGGCAGATCGAACCGCCTCGTTTCATGCACGTATGCTCGCGCGTGTATGCTTTTTCGCCGAAGCGGTCTGCCGCGCCGTGAATGCAGCCCTCCAGCAAGGAACACAGCTTGCGCCCACTATCGTAGGTAAGGACGAGGTGGCTTTTGTCGGCAGCAAGGAACTCATAGGCAAAGAGCGGCGGTTCCACGCCGTCGGGGGTGCGGCGCATCTGCGCATGGGCGTCGCGCATCAGCAGCAGCAGATCACAGGCATTCCACGCCTGCGCCAGCAAATAGCCGCAGAGGTATTCAACCAGCCCGTTGACCATGAAATAGCGCCCATACTCGAACATCAGCCGGTCTTCTGAATAAAACGTGAGCTGGCTGGCGGTATGCAGGCCCTTGACGAGCAGGGCATCTGGATAGACTTTGCCCGATACGGGTATCTGGTCTGGAGTCTCGCCGACATGCTTGCGATACGTCGCGATAAACTCTGGCCCGAACTGGTCAGTCAGGTACTTTTCCCAAACGACAAAAATGATGCCCTTCATAGCAGGCAGCCATCCTTTCAGCGTCGAAGATGTGGCTGCCTTGCCGTATGCCTATATTACCTGAAAAGCGATCATTTAAACAAGTTACTTACGAAAGAATAGGAAGAAAGTCATTACCCAAATGAGCCGCGCCCGAATGGCAAACCACCATCCGGGCGCGGCTTATATGCGATGATGAATGGGCTGCTAGAGTTGTGGAACGGCTTCCACAGCCTGCTTTTTCTGACCGGGCAACGGGCGACCCGGCAGCCACCAGTTCCAGCGGCCCAGCAGACGCATCGTCGCAGGCACCAGCAACGAGCGAATGATGGTGGCGTCCACCACCACCGCAACGGTCATGCCCAGCCCAATCTCCTTGGTGGCAAGCAGGGACGTGAAGGTGAACGCGCCGGTCACGATGACAAAGAGCAGCGCCGCGTTGGTAATCACGCCGCCCGTCTTTTCCAGCCCGCGCGCCACGGCCTGGCGATTGTCGGCGGTGCGCAGCCATTCTTCGCGGATGCGGCTGAGCAAGAAGACCTCATAGTCCATCGACAGGCCAAAGATCACGCAGAACAGCACAATCGGGATGGAGCTATCCAGGGAGCCGGTGGCCGTGAAGCCCAGCACGTTGGAGAAATTGCCCCACTGGAACACAAACACCAGCACCCCATAGGTCGCGCTGATGGAAAGCACATTCATCAGAATTGCCTTGAGCGGCAGCAGCAGCGAGCGGAACATGATGAGCAGCAAGACATAGGTGGAAAGCAGGATAAACAGGATGGCCCAGGGGAAATTGCCATAGACGGCATTGACATAATCAGCATCGCTGGCCTGATCTCCGCCCACCAGCACGGTCAATCCCTGGGAGGCGGCCTGGTCTCCGGCGCGCAGTTGACTAATCAAGTCTTTGCCTGCCGTGCTGTCGAAGACCGTATCCGACTTCACGGTGATGAGCGTAATATCGTGCGCTGTTGTCGAGGCCACAAACTGCGCCAGACCGGCGTTCTCCTGATACGTCCCGCTGGTATACAGCGCTGCAAGCTGCGCCTCGTTTTGCGCGGGCGCGCCTGGCTGAGCGGGCAAGCGGGTCAGGCTGGTAACGCCGGTGACATGTGGCTGCGCGGCCAGCCACTGCGTCAGATGGTCGATCTTCGCCAGATTCGCGGCAGTCAGGATGCTGGAGCCATCGGGCGTTTGCACCGTAATCAAGATGGGGTGCTCGCTGTTGGAGGGGAACTGCGCGTTCAATAGTTCCAGGCTCTGGCGCGCCTCCGAGCCTGCCGGAAGCGACGAGGCATCCAGCGTGCCGATGTTCATCGAAAAGACCGGCCAGCCCATCGCCAGCAGCAGCACACTGACCACCACCACAATCAGGATGGGTCGGCGCATCACCGCCAGCGACCAACTGCGCCAGAAGCTGCGCCCCTCTGTGGCGTTCGCGCTGTCAGCCGCATTTGCTGATTTCACCCCAACGAAATGGCCCAGCACCGGCACGCGCACCGCGTTGACAAATCTGGCTCCCACGCCAAGCAGCGCCGGAAGGAAGGTCAGCGCCGCCAGCACCGTGGCAGCCACCACCACCGCGCCGCCGATGCCGAAGGAGACCATAAACGAGATGCGAATTAAGATCAAGGCCAGGAAGCCGATCATTACCGTCAGACCGCTGAAAAGAATCGCCTCGCCTGATGTTGCCACTGTCCAGGCAACGGCTTCGCGCGGCGAACGTCCCTGTGCCAGTTCATCGCGGAAGCGCCGCACCATGAACAGACTGTAATCGATGGAGATGCCCAGGCCAATGATGGAGGCTACGTTCAAGACAAACACGCTGGTTGGCGTATGCACCGCAATCAGATACACCAGCGCCAGGGCTACCGGCACGGCTACGACTGCCAGCAACAGCGGCGTCAGAGCGGCAATCAGCGAGCCAAAGACGATAATGAGTACCACCAGCGCGATGGGCAAGGCTACTAGTTCAGCTTGCTCGGTGTCCTGTTGGGTAATCTGCGAAAGCTCGCTATCGACCACGGCATCGCCGGTCAGATGAGGAGTTGCCGGGCCAGCAGGAAGCAGCGCGCGAAGATCATCCAGATGCTGGCGCACATAACTGGAACCGGTGTCGAAATTGACGACCAGATAGGTCGTGCGCCCATCCTTGCCAACGCCGCCGGAGATGATGCCGCTCACATGCGGGAAGGCATGCGCTCGATTGATAAAACTGTTCACTTCCTGCTGATAGGTGGCTGCGGTCACAGGCGTGGTCGATGATTGGAAGACTACTATAAGCTGCGTGGCAGGCTGATGCAGTTTGCTGATGAGCAGATTGCTCACCTGGGCCGATTCGCTGTTGCTGTTTCCGCCGCCGCTGCCGGTCAGCACGTTGGCAACGTCCTTGGCAAAAGGAATGCTGATCGCCAGTGCAATCAGCCAGAGCGCAATAATAAACCAGCGGAATCTGTAGACGAAATCTCCATAGGCCAGGCCCACGCGATAGGCTTTGTGATGTCCCTGAAGCGCACCCTTTGTATGTGCAGCGGCCTCAACATCAGCCATACCAACGCCGACCCCCCGAGGCCGTTCTTGTAACTGCATCCGAAATCCCCTTCCTCAAACTGCGTAGAAACCCTGGATATTTTGATATATGTAATCTCACAGGATTATACCCTGGAAGGTTTCATCCAGGGCATTATTTCAGGCAGAAGGGGAAGGATGGGCTATTGCTTTCGCAGAACGCGCCGCAGCCGCTCCGAAGAAGGGCTGCGGCGCGTTCTGCCTTGCCTAGCGGGCAGGTTCACGGTTGTAGACTGCTCGCGCCCAGAGGTAGCCAAGCAGCGCGAGGCCGACACACCAGCCGATGGCGAGGGCCACGCTGGTGCCGCTGATCGGCGTATTCAGCAGCAGCCCACGCACGGTGTCGATGACGGGCGTGAAGGGCTGATACTCGGCGAACCAGCGTATCCCGGCGGGCATCGAGTCCGTGCTGACAAACGCGCTGCTGGTAAACGCCAGCAGTTGGAAGTTGAGCGCAAGGCTATTGGCTCCCGCAGGCGTTTTACCCACCAGGCCGAACGCTACCCCCATCCATGTGACCGCCAGGGTGAGCAACGCGATGAGGCCAAGCGCCGCGAGCCAGGCGACCGGGTTCGCCGTGGGCCGGAAGCCCATGAGCGCCGCGACCCCCAGGACGAGGCAGATGGTAAGCATCGTTCGAATCAGGCTGCCGATCACCTGGCCGGTCAGCACCGAGACACGAGCAATTGCCATCGTGCGGAAGCGGGCGATGATGCCTTCGCTCATATCCATGCAGAGGTTGAGTGCGGTCGTTGCGCATCCGCTGCCCACGGTCATGATGATGATCCCAGGCGCGAGGTAGTTGATATAGGAGCCACCGTGCGCCGCGCCATCAAGACCAGCGCCGATCGCGCCACCGAAAAAGTAGTTGAACAGCACCAGCATGATGATCGGCACCAGCAGAGCACTCAGTGTCATCGAGAGGCGGCGCAGCGAATGAAGGAGATCGCGCCGCAGCATCGTCGCCGAATCGCGCAGGGTCAAGGAAAGCGTGCTCATTGGACACTACCTTTCTGTGTGTCAGGGTGGCCCGTCAGGGCAAAAAAGACATCATCGAGATCGGGGGTGTGGACCGTGACGCCAACGCCATCGCCCGCGATGGCTCCGTGGTCGAGTTGGTCGAGGACAGCCCTCAGCGATTGGGCGCTGCCATCGGTCGGAACCTGAAGGGTGAGCGCGTCGTCGTCGCGCGCTACCTCACCCAGCGCGCGGGCAGCCAATTCGAGCCTGTCAGGGTCGGCGAATTGCAAGCGGATATGACCGCCAGGGATGCGCCGTTTCAGTTCGTCGGGCGTTCCCTCGGCTACCAGCTTTCCCCGATCAAGCACCGCGATGCGGTCGGCAAGCTGGTCCGCTTCTTCCAGATACTGCGTGGTGAGCAAGATCGTGACACCATCGGCCACGAGGTCACGGATGATCTCCCACATCGTGTGGCGGCTGCGTGGGTCCAGGCCGGTCGTCGGCTCATCGAGGAAGATGAGGCGTGGGCTGCCGACCAGCGTCATCGCGAGATCGAGCCGACGCCGCATGCCACCGGAGTACGTGGCTGGCCGCTGCCTGGCCGCATCCACCAGATCGAAACGGGCGAGCAGGTCGGCGGCGCGCTTCCGGCCTTCAGACCGGCTCAGGTGGTGCAGGTCCGCCATCAACAGCAGATTCTCTTCGCCGGTAAGCAAATCGTCCACCGCCGAAAACTGGCCGGTGACGCCAATGGCAGCGCGCACCGCATCAGGCTGCTGGGCCAGGTTATGACCGGCAACCCACACCTCGCCCGCATCAGCGCTGATGAGCGTGGAGAGGATTTGCACAGTCGTGGTCTTGCCAGCGCCGTTGGGGCCGAGCAAGGCGAAGATCGTTCCCTCCGCCACGTTCAAGTCGATGCCGTCCAGCACCACATGGTCGCCGAACGCTTTGCGCAAGCCGCGCGTTTGAATCATCGCCATGATGCATAACACCTTCCTATGCTATAATGAATTCACTTAGTAGCTCACCGAAACTTACGATAAATCTCCTTAGCAACTAAGACAAAAATAGTATATACTGAGCAAATGATATTGTCAAGTGTTTTAAGGGAATATTTTGAAAATTCCCTTAGCTACTAAGTCAATTGCCTCATAGAAGGAGGGGCAGAAATGTCAGGGAGTTCTCAGGAAACACGTGCGGAGGCGCGCGGAGCGCTTGCGCGGGAGCTGCGGCAGTTCCATGGGCTGGGCGCGTCCTTCTTCCGGGCGGCAGCGGCCAGGAGTGGGCTGACGGTGACAGACTTGCAGGTCATCGATATTTTGGACAGCGACGGCCCCATGACCGCCGGTCAGCTTGCCGAACTCACCGGCCTGACCACCGGCGCGATCACCGGAGTGCTCAACCGCCTGGAGGAAGCGGGGCAGGTGAGTCGGGAGCGCGACCCCAACGATGGCCGCAGGGTCATCGTCCAGCTTGCCCCAGGCAAGGAAGAAAAACCCGGAATCGGCCCCATGTTCACTTCCATGGGGAAAGCATGGGAGGAACTGGCCTCGCGCTACGATGATGAGCAGATTGCCTTCCTGCTGGAGTTTCTCAAGCGCAGCAACGCGCTGTCCCAGCAAGAAGTTGCCCGGCTGCGCGAAGCCCCTCAGGGCGAAGAGGGCACCTACTCGGCTCCGCTGGGCGATATTACGAGCGCGCGGCTGGTGGTGCCTGCCGGAATTTATGGACTGACCTTGCGCGCCGACAGCACAATAGACACGCTCTATCAGGCGCGCTTCGAGGGGACTGTGCCAGACGTAAAGACCAAAGATGGCGTGGTCACCATTCGCTATCCAAAGCGGCTGTGGATGCTGGGCGGGACGCACGGCGCAGCGGAGATCGCGCTCAACATCGCCATCCCGTGGTGGATTGCCATTCAAGGTGGAGTATCAACGATCACTGCTGAACTGGGCGGTCTCAATCTTGCCGGGCTGGAGGTCAAAGGTGGGATGAGCATGATCCACCTGGAGCTTCCCGTGCCTTCGGGCATGGTTCCCATACACGTCAGCGGGGGCGCATCAGATATTATGGTTCGACGCCCGACAGGCGTCCCCGCGCGTGTCCACCTCAAGGGCTGGGTCTCCACCTTTGTTTTCGACGATCAAATGTTTGGCAATCTGGGCAATGACGTGCGCCTGCAAAGCCCTGATTACGAGGCCACTGCCCCGCACTACGACATCGAGGTCGCAAGCTCCGCCAGCATGGTCACCATCACCTCTGGCGAGCGCTAGAGATCGATTGACAACAGCGCTGTCGGTCTGGTATACTGCCAACATATAACAGCATAAAAGGTCCATTCCGGGAAGAGTAGATTCCTGGCAGGCTGAGAGAGAAGAAGGGTCAGCGGCTGGAAGCCCTTCGCAGCGGCAGGTGTCGAACGTCGCCCGGAGACGATGCGGAAGAACGCCACGCGCCTGGGGTAGTGGCAAGTAGATCACGCACGGGTTAGCCCGTTACAGCGAGGCCCTGATAAACTCGGCAGCAATTTCCGGCTTCCGGCCAATGCGCGCAGGCGAGCCGTCAGGGTAACGAGCGCGCCGGAGCGGCAACGCCCGGCGAACTGAGGTGGTACCGCGAAATGGTCAACCCTTTCGTCCTCATGGGGGATGAAAGGGTTTTTTATTGGAAAAAAGGAGCAACCCATGAGCCTGACCAGACGGTACGACCCGAACACGGCTGAGCCAGCCCTACGCGACCGCTGGCTGCGCGAAGGCACCTATCATTTCCAGCGCGAGAGCCAGCGCCCCGTCTACGCCATTGATACCCCACCGATTACAGCATCGGGCAACCTGCACCTCGGCCATGTCTACTCGTACAGTCATCCCGACTTTATGGCGCGGTTCTGGCGCATGAACGGCTACAACGTGTTTTATCCCATGGGCTACGACGACAATGGCCTGGCTACCGAGCGGCTGGTAGAAAAGCGCCTGGGCATCACCGCGCAGCAGGTGGGGCGGGCGACCTTTATCGAGCAGTGCATGCAAATCAGCGAGGAGGCTGAGGAAAAGTATCAAGCGCTCTGGCAGCGTCTTGGCCTGTCGGCTGACTGGCGATATCGCTATCGCACCATCGACGAGCAGTCGCGCAAGACCTCGCAGTGGTCGTTCCTTGACCTCTACAAGAAGGGGCTGGCCTATCGCCGCGAAGCGCCAACCATCTGGTGCCCAGAATGCCGCACGGCCATTGCCCAGGCCGAACTGAACGACCTGGAACGCGAGAGCGAGTTTGTCACTCTGGCCTTTACCCTGGAACATGGCGCGACGCTGCCCATCGCCACCACGCGCCCCGAACTGCTGCCCGCCTGCGTGGCCGTGTTCGTGCATCCAGCGGATACGCGCTATGCCAGCCTGGTTGGCTCGCGGGTGCGCGTGCCGCTGCTGGGGTTCGATGTGCCGCTGCTGGCTGACCCGAAGGCCGACCCGGCCAAGGGGACGGGCGCGGTGATGTGCTGCACCTTTGGCGATGTGACCGACGTGGAATGGTGGTATCTCCACAAGCTGCCGCTCAAGATGATGATTGGGCGCGATGGACGCATGACCGAGGCCGCAGGCGAGTTCGCCGGATTGCGCATCAAGGACGCGCGCCAGCGCATCATCGAATTGTTGGAGCAAGGCGGGTTCGTGCTGAAGCGCGAGCCGGTGGCACAATCCGTGCGCGTGCATGAACGCTGCGATACGCCGGTGGAATATCTGGTGGCGTCGCAGTGGTTCATTCGCGTGTTGGATTTCAAGCAGCAGTTGTTGGAGGCAGGCGAGCGCATTGAATGGCAGCCCGCGCACATGCGCGCGCGCTATCGCGAATGGGTGGAAAACCTTGGCTGGGACTGGTGCATCTCGCGCCAGCGCTACTTTGGTGTGCCCTTCCCGCTCTGGTATTGTCGCCAGTGTGGCGAGCCGCTGCTGGCTGATGAAGCGAACTTGCCTATCGACCCCACCGAGCAGCGCCCCCAACGCGCCTGCCAATGTGGCAGCACCGACTTTGCGCCTGAGGAGGATGTGATGGACACCTGGGCCGCTTCCTCCATGTCGCCGCAGATTGCGGGACGCTGGCTGGCTGAGCCTGAACTGTACAGGCAGGTGTGGCCGTTCGCACTTCGCCCCCAGGGCCATGAGATCATTCGTACCTGGACGTTCGATACCATCGTGAAGTCCCTCCATCACTTTGGCGCGCTGCCCTGGAAGACCGTGGCGCTTTCTGGCTGGGGCCTGTCTGGAGCGGGCGGCGAGAAGATCAGCAAGAGTCGTGGGGGTGGTCCTATGGCCCCCCTTGAGATGATCGAACACCACTCGGCTGATGCCGTGCGCTATTGGGCGGCGTCCACAGGCTTTGGCAAAGACACGATCATCAGCGAAGAGAAGATTAAGAACGGTGACAAGCTCATCACCAAGCTCTGGAATGTGGCCCGCTTCAGCGAGCGTTTTCTGGAGGGCTATCGACCGGCCCTGGATGGGATTGAACTGACTCCCACCGACCGATGGCTGCTGGCCCGCCTGGCGAGCCTGATTCTGCGCGTGACCGCGCTCTTTCGAGCCTACGACTACGCTGCGGCCAAAAGCGAGATCGAAAGCTTCTTCTGGCGTGACCTGGCCGATAACTACCTGGAGATGTGCAAGGAGCGCCTGTACGGCGCGCCCGGCCCGGTGCGCGATGGCGCACGCTATACGCTCTTTTCGGCCCTGCTGAGCACTCTCAAGCTCTTTGCACCCTTTCTGCCCTACGTGACCGAGGAAATCTACCTTGGGCTTTTCGCGGAAAACGAAGGCCAGCCCTCGCTTCATCTCACACGCTGGCCCGAAGCCCAGCCATCCTGGGCCAGCGAGCAGGCCGAAGTGGTGGGCGAAATCTTGCTCGAAGTGGCTACAGCGGTGCGCCGCTATAAGAGCGAGGCCAATATCTCCCTTGGGGCAGTGCTGAGTAAGCTGCTGCTCATCACGCCGGATGCAACGCTGGCTGCGCACCTCGAAGCGGCCCGCCTGGATATTCTGAGTGTGACACGCGCGAAAGAACTGAGCATCACCAGCGAGGGCACGCTGAACGGCGCGAGCGTGGTCTGGCAAAAAGAGGGGGCGCTTACTATCGGCCTGGAGCGATAGCATCAGAGCAAAGGGCAAGGATAGCCCTTTGTGCTGTTTTTGCCAGAGCGGCCTATAATTTTAAATGGGGAAGTGAGGAAAGCGGGTTGAGGCTGGTTTGAGTCAGCCCGTGAGGGGGCAAAGGAGCAGAAAATTATGAAGAACGCATTTGATGCAACACGACCCAGAATTGTGATCGTTGGGGCCGGATTTGGCGGCCTTCAGACAGCGAAGGCGTTAAGAAAAGCGTCCGCGCAGGTCACCGTCATTGACCGGCGCAATCACCACCTGTTTCAGCCGTTGCTCTATCAGGTTGCGACGGCTGAGCTTTCGCCCGCCGACATCAGCATGCCCATCCGCTCCGCATTGCGCGGACAACGCAATACTGAAGTGCTGCTGGCTGAGGTGACTGGCATTGATGTCGAGGGCCACCGCGTGCTGATGGGTGAGCACACCATCTCTTATGATTATCTGGTGCTGGCAACCGGCGCGCAGCACAGCTATTTCGGGCATGACAACTGGGCGCCTCACGCGCCTGGCCTGAAATCCAACAGCGACGCAACCGCCATTCGGCGCGAAATCCTGCTGGCCTTCGAGGCCGCTGAAATCGAAACCAATCCAGAAAAACGGCAGGCGCTCTTAACCTTTGTGATCGTCGGTGGCGGGCCAACCGGCGTCGAACTGGCCGGAGCCATTGCCGGGCTAGCGCGCAAAAGCATCGTCCGCGACTTTCGTCATATCGACTCGTCAGCGGCGCGTATCCTACTCGTTGAAGCCAGTTCCCGCCTGCTGGCAGCCTTCCCAGAAGCGCTGGCGAGCAAAGCGCAGCGCGAGCTTGAGCATCTGGGCGTGGAAGTGAAAACCAACGCCGCTGTCGAGCAGGTGGATGCCGATGGCGTGGTCGTGGCCGGGCAGCACATCACCGCCAGCACCATCATCTGGGCCGCTGGCGTGCAGGCGTCTCCGGCGGGCAAGTGGCTGGGCGCGGAGGCAGATCGCGCGGGGCGCGTCTGGGTCGAGCCAGACCTCACCGTGCCAGGGCATCCAGAAATCTTCGTCATTGGCGACACCGCCAACGTGAAAGGGGCCGAGAAGCCGCTGCCCGGCGTCGCGCCCGTTGCTATGCAGCAGGGCCGCTATGTGGCGCGGGCCATCCGCCGCCGCCTCGCTGGCAAGCAGGAAGATGCACCCTTTCACTATCACAATAAAGGCAACCTTGCCACCATCGGGCGCTCGTATGCCATCACGGACCTGGGTTTCATCAAGCTCACCGGATTTGTCGCCTGGGTGATCTGGCTGGTCGTGCATATCTTCTATCTCATCGGTTTCCGCAATCGCGTGCTGGTCATGACCCAGTGGGCCTGGGCCTATCTGACCTATCAGCGCGGCGCGCGGCTGATTACCGAAGATCGCCGATCCTAATGGCCTCCTTTGTGCAAGGGTCATGGCTAAGAGCTTATGCTCTTTACACGACAGAGAGGAGCAGTCTCCATGACCACCAAGCCTGGCACTATCTATAGAAAGACCGAGTTAGTGGGCACTTCAGATGTGAGCTATGAGGATGCCATTAAGCAGGCCGTCGAGCGTGCGCACAAAAAGCTGCGCAATTTGGAATGGTTTGAGGTGAAGGAGCAGCGCGGCAGGCTCAAGAACGGTTCCATCGAGTATCAGGTGGAACTTGAAGTCGGCTTCGCGCTGGAAGATACACTTGCCTGAGCGCGGCACACATGGGGCATCGTGCCCGCTGCCACCTGGAAAGCGCCCACTGTGGGCAAAGGAATTCTCTGCATGATGTACGGGCCAACCTACGTCATCAGGCCAGGCCAGCCAGAGGAACCGCCCTTGCCGGGGCCGGTCGAGCCACCGCTCCCCGGCCCGGCGGAGCCTCCTAGCCAACCGCCAGGCGTGCGGCCACTTACCCTGCCTGCCGCGCCGCCGCTGCCTGGGCCAGTGGAACCACCTTTGCCCAGGCCAGTTGAGCCACCTGACCCGATCCAGCCACCGATACGCAGACCGGAAGAGCCGTTATAGCGACTCTTCCGGTTTCTTCTTTCTTCGGCTGAGAATTGGTGACGCTTCCGCGCCACACTGGTTGTGTTAGAATGGATTGGCGCAGGCATCAGCCTGAAAACCTGGCAGCGCCCGTCGGAGAACGTTCCCGCGAGCCAACGCCACAGTACACCAGACAGTCGGGGAAAGCGAGCAGGATTCACGCATGGCAAGGGAGCTTGAGGCCACCGTCACGCTGCGGGAGGGCATGGCGTTCAGCGCCGATTCCGGCAGCGGCCACGAAATCATTCTTGATACCAGAGGTGATGGGGGACAAAACCAGGGGCCATCACCCATGGAATTGCTGCTGATGGGCACAGCAGGCTGTACCGCGATGGATGTTATCTCCATCCTTCGGAAGAAGCGCCAGGATGTGACCGCCTATCAGGTGGTGATTCATGGCACGCGCGCAGACACCGAGCCTAGGGTCTTCACCGACATCACCATCGAACATATCGTGACCGGCCATCAGGTCGGTGAGGCAGCGGTAACCCAGGCCATCGACCTGTCGGTGAAGAAATACTGCGGGGCCTACGCCATGATGAGCAAAACGGCGCACATCACCGTCACCCACCGGATTCTTGAAGCGCGCAGCGAATAACGGGCGCGCCAGCCTCTCTGGCCCCACGCAGGCACAGCGCGCTAACGCGGGCCGGTGTGGCGCTGCACCTGCGGCAGCAAAAGCTGGCCGCTGGGCTGCTGGCCGGGAAGCAAATCGGACCGAAGCTGCGCCGGAAGGCGGAAAGCCGTAATCGAAGATTGCAGCGACTGCGAAATCTCCGAAAGGTTGCGGGCGGAGGCTTCCTGCCCATGCGCAATCTCGCCCATCCCCTTCGCCATGGCTGCCAGGCTGCGAATCATCCCCGCCGCCGCGCTCGCAACCGATTCTTGCCAGGCCGCAACCTGCGTAATGGCCTCAATATCTTTAGCCTGCTGCGCGACACCGGTCCAGATGAGTTGCAGGGCGCGGCTCGCTTCATCTGTCAACTGCGCCAGGCTGTTGAACTCACGCGCCGTTTGCTCGCTGGTCATAATTACCCCGTAGATGTCTCCCTGGACCGTGCGCACCAGCATCGTAATTTGATGGACTGCGTCTTCTGTGCGCTCGGCAAGCCGCCTGATCTCTTCAGCCACCACACCAAAACCCCGGTTAAAGTCGCCACTAGATTGTCCGGCTTGCACCTCGGCATTCAGCGAGAGCAACTGCGTTTGCTTGGCAATGCCTTCGATCAAGCTCACCACGGCGCTAATTTCCTTCGAGTGATTGCCAAGCACCTGCATCTGGCTTTCAATCGTTGTCATCAAGTCGGCGCTATATTTGACGCGGTCCAACACCTGGAGCGCAGCCTGGCTGCCACGGCGCGCGCTGGTAACGGTCTCGGTAGCGGTTACGGCAGAGGTACGCGCAAGCCGGGCAACATCCGCTGCGGCGGTCGCTAGCTTGCCCATGCCATCGTTGGCCTGGCCCAGTTGGCCCGCCTGTTGTTCGGCCACTTTTGCCAGATCGGTAGCCTGCTGCACAATGGAATCAGCCGCTGTATAGGTCAGCGATGCCGAACTTTGCACGCGCGCCACCAGCGCCGCCAACTGCTCCACAATCAGATTGAACACATCGGCCAGCATGCCCAACTGCGAATGCGTCACGATGGCTTGCAGACGCAAGTCCCCCTGGCCTACCGGAGTCACCTCATGGATCAGGAGTTCGATTTGTTCTTCCAACTCGATACGCAGAGACTCCTCTTTTTCCAACAATTTGCCAATGGTATCCAGCATATCGTTCATTGAGGAAGCGACCAGAGCGATTTCGTTATGCCCCTCGATACTTACCCGCTCGTTGAGGTTGCCCTGATTCACCTGGCGCGTCAGCCGCAGCAGCCGATCAAGCTGGTGGGTAATCGAATGCACCGTAAACCAGGCCAAAAACATCACCGCAAAAAATCCTGCCAACGCCAGGCCCAGCGCGCCCCAAAACGCCTGAGCATTGCTCTGGCTGGCTCTGGCGTTGGCGGCATCGACCTGTTGTTGGGTAAGCTGCACCAGGGCATCGAGGTCGTTAATGGAGCTATCATAGGTTGATTGCCCAAGTCCATTGAGGTTCGTTTGCGCCTGGCTCACGTCTTCGGGCTGGCGGCTGTCCAGCAGCAGCGCATTATTGAGCGCAATCTGGCGATAATTGATCCAGTCCTGCTCAAAATTCACCAGTTCAGGGATACCCTGTCCGACAGCCGCCAGATAATCATTGATGTGCTGGTCCAGGTCTGAAGACAACGTTTGGACTTGCGGCGCCAATGCGGGACTTCCCAGGCTGGCCCCAAAAGCCAGGCGGTCTGTCAGCGTGGTCTGAATGGCCTCCAGATCAAAGCGTATCTGGCTCAGGCTTTGAGACCCCTTCAGCGCCTGGCTAAAGCTGTTTTCTGTTTCCTGGAACGTGGCCGAGTTGGCAAGGCCAACGGCCAGGGCAATGATGACAGCAAACAGACCGGCTAGCGCAAATCCAATACCTAAACGCTGGGCAATGGGCAAACTCGCGAAAGAAAAACGGCTCCCCATCTTGCCTTCCTCCTGGAAGCTCAGGTCTGAAACATCTTGCAGGAAATCTGGCGCGCCAAAAGAACGAGCGGTGGCATCCCAATAAGCAAGCAGCCGAAACGCTGCCTTGATTGCCTGATATTATCATGTGAGCGCGCGTCAAACAAGAGGTTTTTCAGCATCGCTTGACAAGCGCGGGAAATCTAAGGTACAATACAAAAGCTGCTTACACGGCGCATTCGTCTAGCGGCCTAGGACGCCGCCCTCTCAAGGCGGAGATCACGGGTTCGAATCCCGTATGCGCTACCAGACCTCTTTTCTCAACCGTTGCCCCCAACAACCCCATGGACAGCCAGCCGGGGCACTCGCGCCCCTGATCCAAAGGAAGTGCTGCTTCGGCATGCCTCTTGCTAGTGAGTGTGGTATCCCAGAAGAGGAAAAGGGACACAGGCAGGCGGGAAAACGCTTCGCCGCCGCTTTTCAAGAGAGGCCAGCATCATGGATGAGATGTATATCCGTTTGGCAAGCAGGGTCGCGCGTTTAGAAGCCATTCTGGCGAAGAATTACCAATACCTGAACGAGTGCCCAGAGTTACAGCAACTCTGGCGCGACTACCTCACCGACCAGTGGGGGCCAGCATCAGCGCTGGAACTGACTCAGGAGCGGCCCAGGCGGCGTCACTTCTGGAACAAGGGAGCCTGACCAACTAAAAGCATCCAGCAGCCACCTTTCATACAAGGTCCACAGGAACTGATTCGCCTGTGGACCTTGCTTTTTGTCCGTTCCCTCTTGACAACCACTCATTTTTCAGGTATCATCCCAGTTAATGAAAAAATATTTTTCATTAACTGGGATGGAAGCACACAGCACAACCAAAGAAAGCGGGAAACAGTATGGCGCGTCCGGCTGACCCTCAACGTCGTGAAGCGATTCTCCGCGCGGCGCGAGAAGTCTTTCTTGAACGAGGCTATAGCGAAGCGCGGCTTTCCGACATCGCGCAGCGCGCGGGCATTGTTCCCAGCACCCTCTATCTCTACTTCGAATCCAAGGAAGAGATGGTGCGCGCCATCGCTGGCAGCATGCGCCAGGAGACAGTCCAGGAGGTGCTGCCCATCCTTGAGCATCTCCGAGACCGCAATGACATCATCCGGTTGGTGCAAACGCTGCTCTCCGCCATTGCCAGAAACCCAGACATCTTCAGGCTTATCCAGTTGGACACCGGGCTGCGCAGCGTTCGGTTCCATCCATCCAGACCAGCCCATGGGCCGGTGTTCCAGGACGTGATTCGCGTGCTGGAGACACAGATGGATCAGGGCTTCATCCGCCGCTATGACGCGATGGCCTTGATAGATACCCTGGTTGGTTTGTTACGGTGGATGGTCGAGTTGTATGCGCTGCTTGAAGCAGACCAGCAAGCGCAATACCAGGAAACCTTTGTGGACATGCTCTCCGCCATGCTGCTGCCCTGAAGGCGCGCAAAGAGGCTAGCGCTGAACCTGAACTAGTCGCTACGTTTTCCCGTTCCCGAAAAACATCAACACAACAAAGGAGCATTCTGTGGCCGTTTTCGCTTTTATCGGGCGCTTTTCCGTGCGCTACCGTTATGTGGTGATCGCGTTATGGGTCGTGATCGCAGCCTTCTGCATCCATACCTTCCCCTCGCTCGCCAGCGTTGCCAATTCCGACAATAGCTCATTTTTGCCCAGCACAGCGCCAAGCCTGCACGCGGCGCAGTTGGCAAGCCCATTTCAGCCCAACAGTGGGTCAACTGCCGTGCTCGTCGCCACCCGTCCAGCCGGGGCGCTGACTGCTGACGATCAGGCGGCATTCACCGCCATCGAGAACGCCGTCAAGAACATCGCCCACGTTACTTCTGTGCGCGACCAGGGCGTTTCCGGCGACGGGCAGGCGCGCAAAGCGCTCGTCACCATTAACCTGTTGCCAACCAGCAGCCAGGCCAGCAGCGTTGTCGATAACATCCGCGCTGCCATCAACGCCAACGCGCTGCCCCAGGGATTGAGCGTGCATCTCACCGGCCAACTCCCGACGAATATAGACAACCAGAAGGCTTCTCAACAGGCCCAACGCCTGACCACGCTGCTCTCTGATCTCGCCATCCTGGTGATGCTGGTGATCGTCTTCCGGGCCGCGCTGGCACCGCTCATCACGCTGATTCCCGCCGTGCTGGTGCTGCTGCTGGCGGGGCCGGTGATTGCCGAAGCGTCAACCGTCGGTCTCCCTGTGTCCAGCGTCACGCAGACGATCTTGACCGTCCTGATCTTGGGGGCAGGCACAGATTATGGCCTGTTCCTCATCTTGCGCGTCCATGAAGAACTGCGCCGGGGGCATACCGCGCGCCAGGCCGTCATCGAGGCCGTCGAGCATGTGGGCGAATCGATCACGTTCTCGGCGGGCACGGTGATTGGCGCGCTGCTCTGCCTGCTGCTCGCCACCTTCGGTATCTACCAGGGACTCGGCCCCAGCCTTGCCATCGGCATTGCCTTGATGCTGCTCGCCGCCCTGACACTGCTCCCCGCGCTGCTGTCAATCTTCGGGCGCATCGCCTTCTGGCCCTCCAACGTGTCGCCCGGCGAGGATAAACCTGGGGCATGGGGCCAGATTGCCGGGCAGATCGTTCGGCGGCCCGCGCTCACGCTCGTTATCGGAATCGTGCTCTTCGGCGGGCTGGCAATTGCCGCATTAGGATATGCCCCCGCGGGCTTTTCCGGAACCACCACCGGACCAACCGGCAGTGATTCCGCCAACGGCACGGCTGCCATCGCCGCGCACTATCCCGCCGCCGTTGCCAAACCAACAACCGTGCTGCTGCAATTCTCTACCTCTGTCTGGACCAATCTGTCCGTCGTGCAGCAGGCAGAGCAGCAGTTGAGCGCCTCCAGCGAGTTTCGTTCCGTCAGTGGGCCGCTGAACCCGAACGGCACCGCCATTGCGCCCACCCAACTGGAGGAACTGTACGCCAAACTTGGCCCGCCTTCGGCATTACCACCCGTGGAGCCTGCGTCCATTTCCCTTTCGCCCCAGGTGTACAACGCCTATCGCGCAACGGCGCAGTTCATCAGCGCCGATGGCCGCACCGTCGCCTTCTACACAACGCTGGCTGCCGGTGACCCCGCCAGCACACAAGCCTTGCAGGCCATCCCTGCTATCCGGCAGGCCGTCAGCCAGGTCGCGCAGTCGGTTGGCGCGGTCGACAGCGGCGTCAGTGGGCAGGCGGCTGTGGCCTATGACGTGAGCGCCGCATCCGACACCGACCTGATACATATCGTGCCTGTCGTGCTGGTGCTTATCGCGCTCTTGCTCGCTATTGTCATGCGCAGCCTGATTGCCCCGCTCTATCTGGTCATCAGCGTGATGCTTTCTTTTGGGGCATCGCTGGGCATCGCGGTCTTGATCTTCATGCGCGTCGGCGGCGATGCTGGCCTGGATTTCGTCCTGCCCTTCCTGATGTTCGTCTTCCTGATGGCGTTGGGCGAGGATTACAACATCCTGGTCATGAGCAGAATCCGCGAGGAGGCGCAGAAAGGCAGTCTGAAAGAGGCCATCACGCGGGCGTTGAATGCCACAGGCACCACCGTCACCTCGGCGGGAATCATTCTCGCGGCTACCTTCGGCGTGGCGGGCATCCTTGGCTCAACCGACCAGATTCATCAGCTTGGCATCGGCATCGCCATCGGCATCCTGCTGGATACATTCCTGGTGCGCACACTGCTGGTCCCGTCGATAGTGGCGCTGCTTGGCCGTTGGAACTGGTGGCCGTCCAGGCTCGCCTTCAACCATAATGGGGCACGGCAGGCACAGCCAGCGCTCGTTGCAGAGGCAAACGCGAGCGCTGAACCCAGCGCAGCGGTAGAAGCCACCGGAACCACCGCGCAGGCAGATTCATAACATCAATCCAGGCGATAGAGATCATAGGTGCGCATAATCGCCAGCAAAGAAGACCCCGGCTGCCCGATATCCGTATAATGGCCGCCATCCCAGGGCGAACGACCCAGCGCAATCGCTGTGGCATCGGCGCCCTGGCTGGCGGCAGCCGTCACCCCGACATAGTACGGCAGGTTCGCGGCGTAAAGATAATAGCGCAGCCCGTCAGCCGGAGTTGCCGCGTAGGCAAACGACCCCACCAGACCTGAGCCGCCGACGGTTGGCGCGCCCGGCACCGAGCGCACATTGCCCCAGTTGTAGCCCGTCGCCGAGGGCACATACCAACCTACCTCTAACCCCCACTGCGCCACAATCACGCTGGTCTGCCAGCCAAGGTCCAGGTGCGCCTGAAAGGCATAGGGGAGCGCGAGCTTAATGAATGAGTATATATTCGCCGGAAGATTGATAGGAACCGCTGGCATGCGCGGGCCAGCCGGAGCATGCCCAACCGCCTGGGGTAGCTGACGCGGCGGATGGAACAGCGCGTCGGAGAAGGGCGAGAACAGGCCAAACGCCAGGCAGGGTAACTTTTGCTGGCTGGTCTGGGCAGGGCTGCAATCGCTTGTCAGATGGGCTGCAAAACTCTGCCCGCCCAGCAGCAGCAGAAACACCAGCGGCAGCAGCGCCAGCCGGAACAGAAACCTGACTCGCGTGGGTGTCTTCCAGCGCGCCAGCCGCGTCACGCTCGTCTCATCCGCTCCGCTGATAAAGAGCACTGCGCGCTCGGCAGGCGGCTTCAGTTCCTGAACCGTCTGCTCAGTGGGCGCAGGATGCAGCGCGGGCAGGCGCAGCGTCGTTCGCGGAAGCTGCGCGAGGTCTTGTTTGCGCACCGCAGGCAAACGAGCAAATGAATCGCGGAGATGCAGGCTTGTGGATGATAGATCATCCGGAGTGATAGCCGGAAGACTGAGGGTGATTCTGGGGAGGGGGCCGGTATCGGATGGGTTAGAAGCAGATGAATCAGCAGAGACAACAGGTTGTTCATCTAAGTCAGCCAGGTCAGGTGGGCGAAGGGGGCGAGTCTTAACGGGTAGGGAAGCTTTGATGCCTGACTCGAAACGAGTGCGGCGAAGATTGCGCATCGTGCCATCCTGTTCCAGAACGCGCCAGGAGCATGCTGGCCCACAGACAACTACACGTCAACATCGTCCTGCCAGGAAGTATACCTGAAGTGCCCAAAGCCTGTCGCGCAATGCCGACCTTTGGTAGCCGGAAAGTACCAGCATTCTATCGGCTATAAGAAGCCCCGCAACATCTGCTTGACCTCGCCCGCAGCAAATGCGATACTCACGGCATCACAGCAGGCACACCCAGGCATACGACGCGCCTGAATGATTTTCAGACAATGCTTTGTTTTTCACAGGGAGCGAGAGGATGGCGAACGAGACGCAGCCAGGCAGGATACGCGCCGCCGCAGCGGTGACCCTGGGGCGATTATCCGGTGTGCTCAGCCGTCGCCTGCGCATGGGCGGCGGCACCAGCCTGCCTGGCACAGTGGCTCGCCGCGTTGACCCGACCATCGCCAGCCGCCTTTCGCGCCAGCTTGCCAAAGGCAGCATCATTGTCACAGCCACCAACGGCAAAACCACCACCTGCGGGCTAATCGCCGCGATTCTGCGGCAGGCCGGGCTGCGCGTCTGGCGCAATCGTGAAGGCGCAAACCTCATCAACGGCGTCACCGCCGCGCTGATCATCCGCGCCAACCTGAATGGTCGCCTGCGCCGGGGTGAAAACACCATTGCCATCTTCGAGGTCGATGAAGCCGCCTTTCCCGCCGTCGTGCGCGAGTTGCAGCCGCGCGCCATCGTCATCAACAACCTCTTCCGCGACCAGCTTGACCGCTACGGGGAAGTCGAAACCGTCGCCACGCGCTGGCGCGAGACACTAGCCGAAGTGTCGCCGGAAACCATGCTGGTGCTCAACGCCGACGACCCCTCGATTGCCGCGCTCAGCGCCAGTTTTCGCGGGAAAGCGCTCTTTTACGGCATCGACGCTTCTCAACAGGCGATTCTGGCGGAAGGCAAGGCGGGAGAGCAAGGCCAGACCATCGACGCCCGCACCTGCCCGAACTGCGGGGCCGACCTGGAATACAGCCTGCGCTTTTACAGCCATATCGGCCACTATACCTGCCCGAACTGCGGCCACAAGCGCCCCACACCTGCGCTCGTCGCCACGGAAGTCACCAAAGAGCAGTTTGACCGCCAGCGCGTCACCCTCAGCGGCGCTGAGGGCACGGGCGCGGCGCTGCTTGCCCTGCCCGGCTTCTATAATGTGTACAATGCGCTCGCTGCGGCCACCGTCGCCTCCGGGCTGGGCATCGAGTGGAGCGCCGTTCTGGCGGGCCTGGAACGTTTCCGACCGGCGTTTGGGCGCGGCGAAACGATTGAAGCCGAAGGGCGCACCCTGCGCCTGATGCTCGCCAAAAATCCCACCGGCTTTACCGAAGTGCTGCGCGCACTCTTCGCCGAAAATCCGGCAAAGCATCTGCTGTTAGCACTGAACGATAACGCCGCCGATGGGCGCGACATTTCCTGGGTTTGGGATGTCGATTTTGAGCAACTGGCGGGCAAAGACCTGGCGCTCACCATCTCGGGCATACGCGCCGATGATCTGGCCGTGCGCCTGAAATATGCAGGCGTCAGCGGCGCTGTCGAAGAGAACATTTCTGCCGCCCTGACGCGCGCCATCGAAGAGACGCCGCCTGGCGAAACGCTCTACATCGTGCCAACCTACACCGCCATGCTGGCCGTGCGCGGCGAACTAGAACGACGCGGCTATACAGCGCCCTACTGGGAGGGGAAAGATGCCTGATCGCGCCGCTCAGCCGTCCAGCAAAACCGAACAAAAGAGCCAGCCGCAGTATCGCCTGACGCTGGGGCATCTCTATCCCGATCAACTCAACCTCTATGGCGACCGGGGCAACATCCTGGTGCTGCGCCAGCGCTGTCGCTGGCGCGGCATCGACCTCCAGGTGCGCCCGCTGGGCGTCGGAGATGCACTAACGCCCGATGCATACGACCTGCTCTTCATTGGCGGTGGGCAGGATAAAGAGCAAGCGCCCGTCGCCGACGACCTGCGCGAGATCAAAGCCCCTGGGCTGCGGGCCGCCATCGAGGCCGATATGCCGGTGCTGGCCGTCTGCGGCGGCTATCAACTGCTGGCCCATTACTATCGCCCTGCCGTTGGCCCCGACATGCCCGGCTTAGGCATCTTCGATGCCTGGACCATCCACAAAGGGCTGCGCGTGGCACGCTGCATCGGCAATATCGCCATCGAATGGCAGGGCCAGACGCTGGTGGGCTTCGAGAACCACGGCGGGCGCACCTATCTGGGCACTGCCAAGCCACTGGGCAACGTGCTGGCCGGATACGGCAACAACAGCGAAGATCACACCGAAGGCGCGGTCTATCGCAACACCTTCGGCACCTATCTACATGGTTCGCTGCTCCCCAAGAATCCGCACTTCGCCGATCACCTGCTCGCCCTTGCGCTGCGCCGCAAATATGGCGCGGATGCCGTCTTGCCGCCGCTGGATGATACGCTGGAATGGCGCGCGCACGAGACGATGCTCTGGCGTCTGAAAGTTCGCACTCCCAGACGCCAGAGCAACTGATCAAAAGCAGGCGTTATCCCGCCGCAACGGGATTGTCGGCATCGTGCCACAGAGACCGCATCTCCGCGCAGTGCGCCAGCAAGAAAGCCAGCGTGCCCTCGGCTTCGACGTGGCCCTCCTTCAAGACGATAATGTGATCGGCGCGGCGCAGCGCTTCGCGGCGGTGCGAGACCGCCAGACACGTCACCGTCCTGTCGGAGAACAGCCGCTCCCACAACAGCCGCTCCGTCTCCACATCCAGCGCGCTAGACAGATCATCGATCACCAGCAATTCAGCGCCGCGCACCAGCATACGCGCCGCCGCCGCGCGCTGCACCTGCCCGCCGGACAGCTTGACGCCGCGTGTTCCCACAGGCGTCTCTAGTCCAGCCTCCAACGCCTGCACGTCGCGCTCAAGCACAGCGCCACGCACGGCAGCGGCCAGGGCCACCGGGTCATCGGGCAGCCCCAGCAGAATGTTTTGCTTGAGCGTCTCGCTGAACAGGCGCGGTGTCTGCGCCGTGTACGCCGCGTGCGGCGGCACGAAGAAAGAAGCCGCGTCATCCACCATGTGGCCGTTCCAGCGAATCTCGCCCGCCTCGCGTGGCAGCAAGCCCAGCAGGGTTTGCAGCAGCGTGGTCTTGCCCGCGCCGACGCGCCCCGTCACCACCGTCAGGCTGCCGCGCGAGAGGCGCAGGTCCACATCGGCGATACCATGCCCCGACGACAGATGACGATAGGTCAGCCCGCGCGCCTCCACAAGCTCCAGGTGATCGGCCTCGCTGCGCACCGGAGCCACAACGACGGGCAAGGGTCCACGCAGATGCAGCGGCGCGTGCTCCACCAGCGCGCTCGGCGGAGCATCGCCCAGCAAGACATCCATGCGCGCGAAGGCGACCCCAGTCTGCTGATAGTGCGCCAGGAACTGGCCCAGGCTGGTGATAAAGTCGGCGATGAAGCTCAGGTACAAGACAAACAGCGCAAAATCGCCCACCGTCAGGCTGCCGGAGCGCAGCGTGTTCGCCGCCAGCAGCATCACCAGCCCCACGCCCATGCTCGCCGTGTTGGCTGTGATGGCGTCTAACGTCTGCGTCGCCAGACGATCAGCCAGCATGGCCTTGCGGCGCTGATCGTTCAGCCGCCGGAAGTGCGCCAGGGCGCGCTCTTCTGCGCCAGCAGCCTGGAGCGCCTGCGCCGCCGCCAGGATGTCGCCGATGGCTCCGGTAACCTGGCTGGTAGCCTGGCTGCTGGCCGCGCGATAGCGGCCCAGCGCACCGCTCGCCCGCCGCGCTACTATCGCCACAATCACCAGCGGCAGAATGGCAACCAGCGCCATGAGGGCGTCGATGTGCAGCAGCACCAGGAAGGCCCCCAGGGCCAATATGCCCTGGCCCGTAATCTCGTCAGACCAGTCTACGTTGTCCTCGGCATCATAGGCGTCGTCGCGGAAGCGGCTGATGGCCTCGCCGATGGAATAGGGCAGCGCGCGAGCGCCAGGCAAAGCCAGCAGCCGCCGCAGCAGGTTGCGGCGCACCAGCCCGCTCATCGTGAAGCGCATCATGATTTCAACAAAGCCAGCGCAGAGCCATATAGCCACCCGGCTGACGGCGAGCGCCACCAGCAGCACGACCAGCCCCGTCGCGCCACCAGGGAAGCGCGCCTGGCCGGTGAGCGTATCGAAGAAGGTCTGCACCAGCAGCCCCGTCAGCAGATACCACAGGCTGAACACGCCCCACAACATTGCGTGGAGCAGGTATAGCCAGAGCCGGTAGCGGGCCATGCGCATCAGATAGCGCCAGGTCGAAAGCGGCCTTTTCATAACAGAACCTCCTCAGCAGCATCGACGCGCAGCAACTCAGCAAAGCGCGAGGCAGGGTCGGCGGCCAGGGCACTCCTTGGCCCATGCTCGCGCACCTGCCCATCCTCCAGCACCAGAATGTCATCGGCGTAAGCGAGCGTGGAGAGCCGGTGCGCCACGATGATGCCCGTCCGGCCTTCGAGCAACCGGCTCAGCGCCATCTGCATCAGCCGGTCCGTAGCCGGGTCCAGGCGCGAAGACGGCTCGTCCAGAATAATCAAATCGGGATCGCGCAGCAGGATGCGCGCGCAGGCCAGCACCTGCGCCTGCCCGGCAGAAAGCCCGCCGTCGCCCGGCCCCAGCACGGTATCCAGCCCACGCGGCAGTTCACGCAGCCAATCGCCTAACCCCAGGACATCCAGCGCGGCCTTGATCTGCTCATCCGGCACGCTGTCGTCGAAGAGTGTCAGGTTGTCGCGCACGCTGGCCTGGAAGAGATGCACCTCCTGAGTGACCAGGCCGATGCGCTCGCGCACCGCCGCAAAGCGCACCGCGCGCAGGTCCACGCCGCCCAGGCGCACCACGCCCGCCAGCGGGTCATAGAAACGCAGCAACAGCCGCGTCAGCGTGGTCTTGCCGCTGCCGGTGCGCCCTACCACCCCCAGCACGCGCCCTGGCTCCAGGCGCACACTCACGTCGCGCAGCACTGGGGCGTCCTCAGCGTAGCCAAACGAGACCCCATCCAGTTCCACCGAAAGCGGCCCAGGTGGCAGCGAGCCGCCGGGGCCGTCGACCAGGCGCGGCGTTGTCGCCAGCAGTGTCTCGATACGCCCTATGCTGGCGTCCGCCTGCTGGAAGTTCTGCACCTCCTTGCGAATCTGCTCGGTTGGCTGGACCAGCATCTCGGTGCACTGAAAAATCAGATACACCGCGCCGATGGTCAACGCGCCAGCATGGAACAGCAGCGCGCTCAGGGCAAAGGCTGCCGCCGTGCCCAGCGCAAACAGCCCGAAGCTGGTCGCGCCCAGGCCATAGCCCCACATCTGCGCCTTGCGCGTCACAGCCAGCCACGACCGCATCACCTCGGCGCAGCGGCGCAGCACAAACGCGCCCGCCCCGCTGGAGCGCACATCCTCCAGGCCAGCCAGATATTCGCCCAGAAAGCCATAGAAATCGGCGCTGGCCTGGCGCTCAGCCGCCCAGGAGGGCGTGGCAACGGCGCGAATGCGCAGCATGCCTGCCAGGCCCAGCGCCACAAAGCCGCTCATCACCAGCCCGACCCACCAGTCCTCGTAATAGAGCAGCCCAAGCACACCCAGCATCAAGACACCGTTGCCCAGCACATAGACCACAAAGCGCGAAAAGAAGCGGGCCAGCGTCGCCACATCACCATCCACCCGCTCGATCAACTCGCCTGGCGTGTGGACCGTGTGAAAAGAGGCGTCCAGCCGCAGCAGGTGGGCCACCAGATCGGCGCGCATCTCGTTTGTGGCCGTCCAGCTTACTCGTTCAGCTACATAGGTTTCGGCGACCGCCAGACCCTGGCCCGCCAACGCCAGGCCCATGGTCAGCAGCGCCAGGAGAATCAAATCGTGCAGATTCCCGCCAGCGGTGGCCCGGTCGATGAACAGGCTTGCCACCAGCGGCGCGCCTACCTGCACGGCGATAGCGCCGCCCAGAATCACCGCCAGCAGGCCCATCCACGGCCACTGAGGCCGCAGATAACGAGCCAGCAGCCGCAGGTAGCGGTTCAATGCCCGTAAAAAGCGCATGCAAACTCCTCGTCTTGCCGCAAACAGCAGGTACAGCCCTGCAAAGGAAAAAGAACAGCGGAACAGGCAGAGGCGATGCACCTGAGGGCGAGGAATCCATGAGCGGATTGGGACCGCACGCAGCGGAAAAGCTACTGGAGAGAAGAAGAGAAGAATCTGCTAATCATGCGCTGATGGGAATGCCAGAAGGAAGGCGCAGATCAGCGACAGACGCTTCTCGCTCGCGAGGTGCAACGTCTTGCAGTGGGGGTGATGGTTGTGGGCAAGACGGCACCTCCTTTGGGTTGGAAACAAACATATATCACAAAGCTGAGTATACCAGAGTTTGTGACAGTTTGCAAGAGGTGGAATGTGGATTTCCAACTTTTTGCAAAGCCCTGGGTCACTGAGATGAGGGCTTGACAAACCAGACACGGATAGTCTATCATAAGATATGCTTAGTCGGCTAAATGAGAGGAAATATGGACCACCAAACGGAATACGAGGGCTTCAATGTCCTGTTGGGCAGGATTGCCCGATTGCAGCGAAGCCAGATGAATGAGGCGCTGGCGGCCCTCGGCCTCTATGCTGGGCAGGAGATGGTTTTGTGGCACCTGTGGCGCGAAGACGGGCTGACGCAGTCGCAGATGATGGAGCGCATATGTGTGCAGCCCCCGACAGTCTCTAAGATGCTGGAGCGCATGGAGAAGGCAGGGCTGGTGACACGCCGCCCAGACACGGAGGACAGCCGTGTCTCGCGTGTGTATCTGACCGCGCAAGGTCGCCAGTGCGAGCAAGCCGTGCGTGATGTCTGGAGAAGCCTGGAACAGCGCATCACCGATGGGTTAATACTGGAAGAGCGCGTGCTGCTGCGCCGCCTGTTGTTACAGGTCCAGGAGAATTTGAGCCACTCGGCCACGCGCCAGCCAGGCTAGGCTGAGTGGTTTCTGCCTGCGAAGAGAGGGCGCTTTTTAAGCATTTAGTTAGCCAGCTAAATACATGTAGTAAAGAAAGGGAACCTGATCATGAGCGTTTTTACCGACAACGAGCTTGAGTACCTGCGCAGTCAGCGCCTGGGCCGTCTGGCGACGGTGCGGCCCGATGGCAAACCTCAGGTTGCGCCGGTTGGGTTCCGCTACAATGCGGAACTGGATGTAATCGACATCGGCGGCAGGTTTATGAGCCAGTCGAAGAAGTTTCGCAATCTCCAGCAGAACCCGAACGTCTCGCTGGTGATTGATGATGTGCTGCCGCCCTGGAAGCCGCGCGGCGTGGAGATTCGCGGGACGGCCCAAGCGCTGCCGAGCGGAGGGCAAGGGCTGTTTGGCTCAGCAAGCTATGCGGTTGACGACGCGCTGATTCGCATTACGCCAACACAGATTATTGGCTGGGGGTTAGATGAGGGGGACGGGTGGGCGCTGAATCGAAAGGTGGAACGGAAGTAACGTTGCTGTGCCCTGCTTGACCCTCCTGTGGCGGTTGGCTATACTCACAAAAGGGAATGCATCTCCAATGCCATCACTGGCAGCCAGACCAGGACTGAAGCAAAGGACTCGGTGGGATGGAAATTAGCGAACCGGCTGAATACGCCCTCTTGGGGCTGCTCTGGGATGGACCCCAGCACGGCTATGAACTGCATCGCGCCTTCAGCGGCGACCAGGAGCTAGGCGCGATCTGCCGCCTGGAACAAAGCCAGTTGTACGCGTTCCTGAAAAAGCTGGAACACCTTGGCTACCTGGAAAGCACGCTGGAACCGCAGGAGGGCCGCCCGCCCCGGCGCGTGGTGGGCCTGACCACAAAGGGCAGAACCGTCTTTCGCCAGTGGATCGAGGCTCCGGTCCCGCGCCCACGCGAGGTACGGCTGCTCTTTCTGCTCAAACTCTACTTTGCGCGCGCCTTCGGAACGCAAACCATCCGCGCCCTCATCACTCGTCAGATCGAGGCGTGCCAGGTCTTCGTGCAGAAGCTTCAGGAGGGCGCGCCCGAACTGGCAGGCAAAGGCAGCGCTCCATCAGGCGAAGCGCTCAAGGATTTTCGGGTCATCGTGCATCAGGCGCGCATCCGGCAGATCGAAGCAACCATTGGCTGGCTGGAAGAACTGCAAGGGCAGGCCGAAGGGATAGCGCTCTCGGCCTCGCGGGAAAAAAGCTCCAGCCAGCCTGGCCGCTGAGCAAAACGAAGAGACCCTCCTTTGCTTCTGGCTGGGGAGGGTCTCCTCGTTTCGGAAAGCTATGCTATTTCAGCAGGCGTCCAGCGGCTATTTATGGAATTGCAAACCAACCTTTGGATCGCCGGTGTAAATGTGATACGCCCACAAAGCGGCAAATCCCAGGCAAGCAAGACCAAACAAGCTGACAACCGAGACGCCATACCACCTGACCATGGCAACTCCTTTTCTGTCTGAAGCGATTCAGCAATACGTCACCGTTCGTTGCCGTCGCGCCCCGCTGCGGGGCCGCTGCCAGACAACCTGAGCGCCGACAGCGTGACCGGCAAAACAGTTCCATCTTCTGCACGAAGCGCGCCAGAGCAGCCTGGCGGGCGCTTAACGTGGCCGCCACACCTGCACCCCATACGCCGCCAAATCCAGCGTAAAGGGCGCGCCCGCCCGGCCTTCTTCGCCTTTGGCGACGCTGGCCCCGCTGAACACTTCGCGAGCCGACAGCAACGGAGCCTGGAACAGACCATCCGGCAGCGTGATGGTCACCTGCGACGCATGCGCCGCGTAATTGACCACCACCAGCCGCCAGTCGTCTCCCATCGTCCAGACAAACGCCAGCACAGCCTCGCCGGTTCCATCGAGCGGCGTAAAACAGCCATCGCGAAAGATCGGCTGGCTGGCTTCGCCCAACAGCGCCCGATAGAACGGCTCGATCAGCAAGTCCGTTGCCTCTTCCAGCCATCTACCAAGCTGCACCGGCGTTTTCACATGCCACCCGGCAAGCTGCCCTTCATACAGCAAGCTCGCGCCCGGAATGAGCAGACTGATTGCCGCCGCCGCCAGACTGCGCTCTGCGCCGAACGCCTCCACAGCGCGCGCCTCGTCGTGGTTCTCGACAAAATGGACCTGCCGCGCCAGCACCTCTGGCGGCCTGCGCAGCGCCTGGCGCACCGCCTCCATCTGGCTGCCGCGCAGCCAATCATATAAGTCCTTATCATAGGTATAATCGAAGCCCAACGCCAGCAATTCCGGTTCGGTGCCCCAGTATGCCTCGGCCAGAAAGAGAAAATCGGGATGCGCCGCTTTAATGGCAGGAATCACTTCAGCCCAGAACTCTGGCCCCGGCGGCTCGCCCGCAAACGCGCCCCACGTGCTGGCAAACACGCGGTTCAGCAGCAGCATCGCCATATCGCAGCGCACCCCATCGCACTGATTGGCAATATCTGCGAGCGTGCTGCGCGTCAACTCGCGGGCTGTGGGAGCAAAAGCGTTGATCTGCGTGGTATCAATCCAGGCGGGGAAATACGGGTCGCGCCCATGCGCCACCACATCGCCGCGCGGCCCGCTAAAAAACGTCGCCAGGTCGGCGGCCAGCGCGTTGGCGTCGCCATGCACCAGCGCGTCGGGATGCGTCGTCAGCCAGGGATGGTCAACGGCCACATGGTTGGGCACATAATCCAACAGCAGGCCCATGCCACGCCGGGCAAGTTCGGCCCGGCACGCCGCCAGGCCCTCTGGCCCACCCAGAAACTCATCGACCACATAGCGATGAATGGCATACGCCGACCCCACCACATCGGCGGGAGTCAGATCGGGCAGCGCGGACCGATACTCCGCCAGCGTTTGGGGTCGCTGCGCCAGCGCCAGCGCCGTCGGGCTGCGCTCCCAGACGCCCATCAACCAGATGGCTTCGAAGCCCCACGCCGCCAGCGCGTCATACACTTCTGCCGGAACAGATGCCAGGCTAATAGGCCGGTTGTACTCGCGGCTCAGGGCCGTCAGCCAGGGCCAGGTGTTGATCTCGTAGATCAGAGGATGCGTGCGTATCCTCAATGAAAGAGTCCTCCTTGCCAACATCAATGCGCAAACTTTGCCACCCGCATCGCCTCATCGCGATACATCAAGAAGAAATTCCAGAGCGCCAGCGCCGAAGCGGAAGGCCGCCTGCCGCGCCGCCGCACCAGCGACCAATGCCGCCGCACGGGAAAGCCCACCGCGTCCAGAATGACCAGCCGCCCGGCCATCAACTCAAGCTCCAGCGCGCGCAGGGGCATGATGGCAATGCCCAGGTCAGCCGCAACCGCTTGCTTGATCGCGCCGCTGCTGCGCAGTTCCATGCCCACGTGGATTTGCGCGCCCTTGCCGTGAATCAGCCGCTCGACATCGGTTCTGGTGCCGGAACCGGCCTCGCGCAGCAAAAAGACCTCCTTGGTCAGTTCCTCCAGCGGGATATTCTTCACACCGGCCAGTCGATGGCGCGGCGAGGCGATCACCACCAGTTCATTGGGCACGAACTCGGCCACTTCCAGATCATGGGTATCTTCGATCAAGCCCATCACCGCCATATCCACTTCATCGTTCAGCAAGCGCTCTTGCACCGTGAAGCGATTGACGACATCCAGCGTCAGCTTCACATTGGGGTTCTGACGATGGAACGCGCCCAGCACCGAGGGCACAATATAAATGCCTGCCGTGGTGCTGGCAGCAATCTTCACCGTGCCGCGCCGCCCGCCGCCCAAGTCCTCCAGCACAAGCTGGGCCTCGTCCATGATGGCAAAGATGCGCTCGCTGTAGGCCAGCAGTTCGCGCCCGGCCTCCGTCAAGCGCAGCGTGCGGCCAGCTTTTTCAAAGAGCGGCAGGCCCACGCTCTTTTCCAGCGCCTTGACCTGCAAGGACACCCCCGGCTGGCTCAGATAGAGCGCGTCAGCGGCGCGGGAATAGCTGCGCTGCTGCGCGACCGTCTGGAAGATGCGCAGTTGATGCAAATTGATAAGCATTTACTTCCCCTTATCCCATGATAAGAAAGTGGTAACAGAAATTATACCGAATCAACGCCACTGCGCGCATCGATAAACGACGCTTTATGCTCCCATTAAGAAACTTGTATGGGCATTATACACCAGTCGGAGGGCGCTTCTTCATGAAGCGGCATGACATATGCAATCGCATCGCGCCAGGCTCAGTCAGGCTTCCAGTATAGGACGTTTTAAAGCACGAGAAGCGTAGGGAGTCGCACGTATAAATAATGCTTTCATATCCAATAAGCATTTCAATCTTGTATTTATATGAAGTATCTGTTATGTAATAAAGTAGAGAACGTTGTGTGCCCGCTGCTTGGGCGCGAGCGGGCCAGTATGAGGCAATTGCCTTGCAGCGTCGCAAAGCAAGAAAGGATCAATCAACACATGAGTCAAAGTGCCTTTGAACTGGCTAAGAGTTGGAAAGAAGACCCTCGGTGGGAGGGCATCACTCGCCCGTACTCTGCTGAAGATGTCGTGCGTCTGCGTGGTTCCGTTCAGATCGAGCACACCCTGGCCCGCCTGGGCGCGCTGCGGCTTTGGGCGCTGCTGCATACCGAGCCGTATGTTGCCTCCCTTGGAGCGCTCACCGGCAACCAGGCCATGCAGCAGGTGAAGGCAGGCTTGAAAGCCATCTACTTGAGTGGCTGGCAGGTGGCGGCTGATGCTAACCTCGCCGGGCAGATGTATCCCGACCAGAGCCTTTATCCCGCCAACAGTGTTCCCCAGGTCGTGCGCCGCATCAATCAGGCATTGCAGCGCGCCGACCAGATTCACCACGCGGAAGGCAAGAACGGCGTCCACTGGTTTGCGCCGATTGTTGCCGACGCCGAAGCAGGCTTTGGCGGCCCGCTCAATGTCTTCGAGATCATGAAAGCCATGATCGAAGCCGGAGCCGCTGGCGTGCACTTCGAGGACCAGCTTGCCTCTGAAAAGAAGTGCGGCCACATGGGCGGCAAAGTCCTCGTGCCCACGGCCGCAGCCATCAAGCACCTCGTTGCGGCGCGGCTGGCCGCCGACGTGATGGGCGTGCCCACGCTCGTTATCGCCCGCACCGATGCCAACGGCGCGCAGTTGATTACCAGCGACGTGGACCCGCGCGACCATCGCTTCCTGACTGGCGAGCGCACCAGCGAGGGCTTCTATCGCATGCATGCCGGATTGGATACCGCCATCGCTCGCGGTCTGGCCTACGCGCCCTACAGCGACCTGATCTGGTGCGAAACCTCCGAGCCGAACATCGAGGAAGCGCGCCGCTTTGCCGCCGCCATCCACGAGCAATTCCCCGGCAAGCTGCTGGCCTATAACTGCTCGCCGTCCTTCAACTGGCAGAAGAAGCTCGACGCGCAGACCATCGCCACCTTCCAGCAGCAAATTGCCGCGATGGGCTATAAGTTCCAGTTCGTCACGCTGGCGGGTTTCCACGCCCTCAACTACGGCATGTTCGACCTGGCAAGCGAATACCGCACGCGCGGCATGGAGGCATACTCCGAACTGCAACAGGCCGAGTTCGCCCGCGAGGCCGATGGCTACACGGCCACCAAGCACCAGCGCGAAGTTGGCACCGGCTACTTCGACGAAGTGGCAACCGTCATTTCAGGCGGCGAAGCCTCCACGCTGGCGCTGACCGGCTCGACGGAGTTGGCCCAATTCCACGCTTGAGCACATTCGTAGCGCCGCCTTCCAGGCGGCAAATCGTTCGAGCGCCGCAGCAAAGCACTCCAACCAGTAACGTTCGCGCAGGCGCAGCGGTTAGCCGCCTGGAAGGCGGCGCTACGAGCGCATATCCTATACCATATAATAGATACCGGAGCAATGGTCGCTCCGGTATCTTCCCTTGTCTGAGAAGCGCCTGTGCTGGCAAGAAAGAAGCAACGCATGGCTACATCTTCCGAACTCCAACGCTCCCTGGATGGGGTTGAGATCACCGGCCCCGTCTCTCCAGCCTTTGCCGAAATCCTCACCCCGGACGCCCTGGGCTTTGTTGCCACGCTGGCCCGCGCATTCGAAGGGCGGCGCGAAAAGCTGCTGCAAGCGCGCGCCGAGCGGCAGGCCAGAATCGACGCGGGCCAACTGCCCGACTTCTTGCCCGAAACCGCCTCGATTCGCAGCAGCGAGTGGACCATCGCGCCCACGCCCGCCGACCTACAAGACCGCCGCGTCGAAATCACCGGGCCGGTGGAACGCAAGATGATGATTAACGCCCTCAATTCCGGCGCGAAGGTCTTCATGGCCGACTTCGAGGACGCCCACGCCCCCACCTGGGCGGCAACCATCGAAGGGCAGATCAATCTGCGCGATGCCGTCAACCGCACCATCAGCTATGTCAGCCCGGAGGGCAAGCACTATCGGCTGAACGAACAGATTGCCACTCTGCTGGTGCGCCCGCGTGGCTGGCATCTGCTGGAAAAGCATATGCGCGTCGATGGCAAGCCCGTCTCAGCGGGCCTCTTCGACTTTGGGCTGGGCTTCTTCCACAACGCCAGAACGCTGCTCGACAAGGGCACCGGCCCCTATTACTACTTGCCGAAGATGGAAAGCCACCTGGAGGCGCGGCTCTGGAACGATACCTTTGTGCTGGCGCAGGACACGCTGGGCATTCCGCAGGGGACCATCAAAGCCACGGTGCTGATCGAAACCATCCTGGCCGCCTTCGAGATGGACGAGATTTTGTATGAACTGCGCAACCATTCGGCGGGGCTGAACTGTGGCCGCTGGGACTACATCTTCAGCGCCATCAAGAAGCGCCGCCACGACCCCAGCTTCATCCTGCCTGATCGCGCGCTGGTGACGATGACCACGCATTTTATGCACTCGTATTCGCTGCTGCTCATCCAGACGTGCCACCGCCGCAACGCGCACGCTATGGGCGGCATGGCGGCGCAGATTCCCATTAAGAACGACCCGCAGGCCAACGAAGCCGCCATGGAAAAAGTGCGCGCCGACAAAGTGCGCGAGGCCAACGACGGCCACGACGGCACCTGGGTTGCGCACCCTGGCCTGGTCGCCACGGCGCTGGAGGCGTTCGACGCGGTGATGCCGCAGGCCAACCAGATTGACCGCAAGCGCGAAGATGTGCACGTCGCCGCCGCCGATCTGCTGGCCGTGCCCGAAGGGCCGATCACGGAAGAGGGTCTGCGCACCAATATTCGCGTTGGTGTGCAATACCTGGAAGCCTGGCTGGGCGGGCTGGGCTGCGTGCCGCTGTATAACCTGATGGAAGACGCCGCCACCGCCGAAATCTCCAGGGCGCAGGTCTGGCAGTGGATTCGCCATCCCAGGGGCGTGTTGAGCGATGGCCGCAAGGTGACCATCGATCTCTTCCGGCAGATGCTCGGCGAAGAGATGGAGAAGATCAAGGCCATCGTTGGCGCGGAGGCATACGACGCGCGGCACTATCGGCAGGCCACCGAGATTTTTGACCGCATCACTACCAGCGATCAGTTCGTCGAGTTCCTCACGCTGCCCGCTTACGACTATCTGGACTGATACCCCGTAGGGAGTGTAGGGACTGTAGGGACTTTATACCTCAAAAGTATGAGGAGAAGAAGAAACGTTCTCTGAATATATTAAGAAAAGATATTTCTTTGAATCTCTACTCCCTACAGTCCCTACACTCCCTATGGGGGTGACCCATTCACCCGATTTCACCTGCCAGCCTCAGCAGAAGGTAGTTCGTTCGGCTTGTTCAGGCGAAGCACTCTTTGGCGAAGCGGCGCAGCGCCTCCGGATTCGTACCATCGAGGAACCGCACCACCAATTCCTGCACGCCTGCCGCTTCATAGGCTGCTATCCACTGGCGAATCGTGTCGGGGCTGCCAATCAGAGATGTAGGGATGAGTTCGCCCAACCTGGCTCTGTGCTCAGCAGGAACCAGCGCCAGGGTCTCCTCATCGCTGGCGGCCATCAGGCAGAGCGTGGATGACGTGCAGCGAATGCGCTCGTAATCTCGGCCCAGCGCCTGGCAGTGCTGTTGCAAGACGGCCAGCTTCTGCTGCACGCTGGCGGGGTCATCGCCCACGTTGCAGGCATCGGCATACTGCGCCACCAGCTTGAGGGTCACGCGCTCGCCATCGCCGCCAATCAGCAGCGGAATGTGCGGGCGTTGCACACCGGTGGGCAGGTTGAGACAGCTTCGGCAGGTCGCTTTCCTCCTGATCGCTTTGCTTCATGTTCACCTATGCTTCTCTCTCGGTCCCACTCTGCTTTTTCGAGAGGTATAGCATGCGGGCCAGCAAAAAACTTCATCTATCTTGCGCAGTTCGCCTCAAGTTACCCTTACGCATCCCAAGATGCTTTAAGATGCGGGGTTGCTCGACTCAACCGGCTGATGGAAGAAGCGATAGTCGCTGAAGTTGTTATGGCGCGTCGAAGTCATATCGACGTAGCCGCTGATGACCTGCTCGGCATAGGGCCGTGTGGGCAGCGTCGGCGCGGCCACCAGCCACGAGCGCTGCCCCGGCTGATCGGCAGTATCAGCCGTCAGTTGCACGCCCAACTGGTCCATCAGCCGCATATTGCGCCGCGCCAGCGCTGGATGCGGCACATAGCTGTAGAGCGCGGTGTCGAGCGCGGCAAGCTGTGCCTCGATCTGCTCCGGCTGATGCCCATACCGCGCGCATCCCTCGCGCACTTCCGCCAGCAGCGCCTTCGCTGGCAGCGTGAAGATCGGCCTGAGCGCCTGGAGCAGATTCAGGCCGCGATTCAGCAGCACCAGTCGCCCGTGTTCCAACCGTTCAGCTAATGGGCTGGCGCCCTCCTGCCGTCTCACCGTTTCCAACTGGCGCGTCAATTCACCAAAAGGCAGCGTATCCAGCTTGCGCTGAAGAAACGTCACCACCCCAGCCGTCTCGCCCGCCTGCCAGTCTCGCAGCAGTTCCAGGCATTGCCGCCCTTCATAACGCCCCATCGTGCGGGGCACACTGAGCAAACCATCTTTGCATTCGCACACCCAGAGGGCATGCAAATAATGCACCGTATCAGCCACCGAAAAGCTCACCGCTGGCCGCTGCCCCTGCACGTCTTGCACATACTCAAAGCTGGTCTCAAGCTCCGGTTGCAGCCGCTCAAAAGCGGCTAGCTTTTCCGCAACCAACGCCGCCAACGCTGTGGATTGAGCCATGATCTCACCTCCTGAAGCCGCTTGAGCGAAGCTCATCCAAAAGACTATGCAGATAGGGTATACTATAGCCGAACGCTGACGCGAAAGGATGACAGGTTTTGACACATGCTGATATATTTCTCTTCCCTGCACAACCTGGACCCTGCGTCGCACGTAGAATCACTTGACTATTACGCATTTTAGATGCCGGTTCCCCTGGAGGCTTCGCCGCTGGCAGAAAGGTCGTGCAAACAAGACATGCCTGCCAGGCTGCCTGATGGATTTTCCAGGAAACCCGGCAGGAGAAAACATGTATGTTGGAAACAGAGCCAACTCCAAGGCAGCAGAAGCAGCGCTGGTACTTCCGGCTACAGGGTCTGGCCGTCCTACGGGTATTGCAGCATCCGGCCATGTTCCGCCTCTGGTTGGCTCAAGTCATCTATCTTAGCGTGCAATCGGCGGCCAGCTATGGCATGATTGTGCGCATGACCGACGAAACCGGCTCGGCCATCCTGGTGGGCCTGGTGCTGATCGCGCTCACCTTGCCGCCGTTCTTGCTGGGCGCTCCGGCTGGCGCGCTGGTTGACCGCATGGACCGCCGCAGCGTACTCTGGATCAGCAACGTGCTGCGCGCCCTGGCGACGGCACTGTTTGTGCTGACCTTGCTGATCGCTCCCCACGCCTATTATTCCATCTATCTGCTGGCCCTTTTGTTCTCGCTGGTAGGGCTGTTCTTCACTCCCGCAGAAGGCGCGCTGATTCCCACGCTGGTGAGTGAGGCCGAACTGCTGCCCGCGCTCTCACTCTATAACCTGACGCTGAACGTCAGCCAGGCCGTGGGGCTGCTGGTGCTGGGGCCGCTGACGCTCAACCTGCTGCCGACTATCGTCATTCCGCTGGGCAGCAGCGACCATCAACTCGTCCTCTTGCCCGTCGAAACGCTCTTTGCCATCATCACCTTGTTGTATCTGGTGGCCGCCGTGCTCATCCGCAGCCTGCCCATGGGCCAGCGACCAGCCCCGCTTTCGGTAGACGTGCTGACGCATCGCGTCGAAGACGAAGAGCGCCTGCGCGACCATCCGCTTTCCGGCCAGTCGCTGGCAAGCAACATCGAGCCGTTCATCCCCAACTGGAAGCAGATCGCCATCGATCTGCGCGATGGCTGGCGGCTGGTGCGCGGCGACGGCACCCTCTTCGATTCGCTGCTGTATGCCTGCTTCGGCAGCCTGATGATGATGACCTTTGCCGGGCTTGCCACCATCTTTGTCGAGCGCCTGCTCAATCTTCCCAGCAAAGATACCGCGTTGATCTTCACTCCGGCTGGGCTGGGCATCGTCATTGGCTCGATCTTGATGCCCGCCATCGTGGGCCGCCTGGGGCAAACGCGCACCATCATTGTGGGCATGTTTGGCATGGCGCTGGGCATGGGTTTGCTTCCCGTTGCGCAGTATGTGGCGCGCCTGGCCGACCCGGGCGGCTGGTGGACCGAACCAACCTTCTTGCTCGCCGTCGCGGTGCTCACCACCCTGGTTGGCTTCAGCCTGGACTTCATCATCGTGCCCGCGCAGGTCACCATGCAGGAGCGCTCGCCCGACGCGATGCGTGGGCGCGTGCTGGCGCTCTATCAAGCGCTGTTCAACGGCGGCTCCATTCCGGTGTTACTGTTCATGGGCGCGCTGGCCGACCTGCTGGGCATTGTGGCCGTGCTCTATCTGATGGCGGCCCTCAGCCTCGGCGTGGGGCTGCTCAGCATCTTGCGGGTCGTGCTGCGGGAACGCGCCAGGGTCGAGCGAGCCGCGCTGGTGGCCCGCGCGCGCAGCGGGAAGCGCCCATCGGTCCCCCAGCCCTGGATAGAAGAACGTATCAGGCCCGACGAGAAGCCTCAGGGCGCTTCGCTCTAAACGTGCCAGGCTGCCGGGCTATTTCAGGTCCAGCAGCGGATAGTGCCCATTGTTCACCGCCTGAACGTCCACGCTATAGAGCCAGTCAGCCTGGTCCTGCGTGATGTCCTGGCTTTTGACATGCTGCGCCAGAATGGCCTTCACCGATTTCAGGTACGCCGTATTCACGTCCGACAGCGGAACCTGCTGTTCCTCAGCAATCTGAACAATCGGCTTGCCTGCCGAGAGTTCAAGATTCAGCGTCGAGGGCAGCAATTTCAGGCTCGGCGCGACATCGTTGACCAGTTTCGTATGAATGGCGGCAAGCTGCTGCTTCAGCGCAGGGTTGCTCATCAGCGATGAGGCAACCGCTGGCAGATTTTTGCAGGGGTCTCTGCCAGCCTGCATCAATCCTGCCTCCAGGGCCAACTGCTCGGAGGTCGTGATTTTCCCATCCTTTGCCAACTGGTTAATGGTCTTCTGAAGCGCGTCGACGTTGGCCTGCTCCAGAGCGCTGGTGCTCACATGCAGATCGTTGGCAAGCGTCGTCTCATACAAAAGGCAATAGTCGCCGTTGCTGACAGGAGGGGTAACGTCCTGAAAAAGATTCATCGACGCAAACACCGGCAGCCGTCCACCGATGACGCCGATAAACATCCCGACAAGCAGCAGCCCACCACCCAACACTATTCTTACAAGCAGTTTGCTCAATGTATATGCCTCCTTCATGGTATATCCGTTGTTATACCGGTTTCCATGGAAGCGAAGGACGCAATTCAGAAGCCAATCGTGGCGCCTTGCCCTTTCTTTTTCAAAGGGACAAACAGGCGCATGGCAGAAAGCTCTCTAAATGGAATAACCTGATACATCGTGAAGTATTGCAGAGAAAAGCGCACACCGCTACACTCATCAATGGGGCTGTTATCCAGATCGCAGCCCCGTTTTTCGGCTGAGTGCATCATCGTCAGCATATTTTATGGTTGTCATGGAGGCCATTTCTTAACCCGTATAGGATGGCTGCCAGGTGCCAGGGGGGTGTCACTGACCCTGGCCCAACCCCCGCTCGGTGTGGTGACTTTCCGGTTGTCTGAGCCAGAGCGAGACATGGGCGGGCTGCATCGTCTCCTGGACCACCGCGATTAACTGTGCGCGTATCTGTTCCAGGTCAGTCTCCTGGCGCAGCGTCGCGGCGAAGGCTTCCAGTGTCTTGGCGGCATCATACTTCTTGCGATAGAGGCGCCGATCAATCAGGTTCTGGATGCGGCGGCGTGCAGGCAGGAACAGGGCAGCGATGGCGAGCGTGGAGATGACCAGTACGAGCGGATTGCTTGCGGCTTGGCCGCTGAACAACCCGGCCAGGCTCTCCAGCCCGATGATCAGGCCCGCATAGAGCCCGCCCAGCAGGCCAGTGAGCAGACCATACACCAGCGCCTTGTTGATGAGGGTGTCAATATCGTAGAGCCGCGAACGCAGGATGGCGATGGCAATTGAGATGGGGATGAGCAGCAGCAAGACATTGCCAAGGGGTTGCAGGATCAGGTTCCCTACCACTGTCCAGTTCTTCAGAACGACTGGGTGGATGATGGTGTTTGCAATGATGAGGAACAGCGCAAAGACTCCCAGGGCGGCCGCGAAGCCAAAGACGACCCATTTGGTCTGCTGGCGCTCCCGGAACGTGGAGACGCGCCGGTAGCGATAGACCTGCACCCCGACCAGGCCGAGAATCAAAACGGCAAACACCAGAGCGTCTGGCCCACCCTGCCCCTTGAGGGGTGCATTGGCGATGAAGATGTGCCACACGAAGTCGAGGACAAAGACGAGGACGCCCCAGCGGGTCCAGCGGGGCACAAACCAGCCCGAAGGGAAGAGCAAGAAGAAGGTCGGGAAGGCCACCTGCCCAGCGAGTTCCAGTCCCCCAACCAGCCAGTACCAGACGGGAGCGACCGTCCTCAGACCGTAATCCAGGAGACCGGTATAGGTGGCGCCTCCCAACAGGACGAGCATGTACGCGCACAAGAGCGCCATCCGATCTGAGGGCCGACGCCAGAAGATGAGGGCAGCCAGCGCGGCGTGGATCAGGGTGATTCCTATGATCCCTGCTATCTGGTAAGCTGCCACGAAGCCAGGCGAGAGGCCAGCCTGCTGAATCTGGAGCAGTTCAGCCGGGGTCAACTGAGCGCCCGGGAAGCATTGCACGCCCGGCTGGCAGACCGATTGGAGTAGAGCGTCAGCCTTCGGAATAGCGATGGCTGAGAGCGTCAGGACGAGCACGGTCAGGACAATCCAGCCTGCGCGAGCCATCAGCAGCCAGCGCCCATACAGGTGCGTCTCAGGGGGAGCGGACGGAGGGGGAGTTGCTGAGGACGTGGTGGCAGACAGGCTCATAGGTAGGCCCCTTTACATCAGATGCTGCGGCTGCTTTCTGTAGGTCTAACGTACCATACCCCCGTCTCGAAAACGTTACGAGGGGCGTTACGAAGACCCTTCCTGAGGTTCCCACAGATGGGCCAGGACTCGTGTGGGGGAGCGAATGAGGTCAGGTCGTCCAGCTTGCTGTGCGGCTAAACCAACGACGATGGTAGCCGTATAGGTCAAGGCCACGCGCGTTGCCACCGCTGACCAGCCACACAGTGGTGGGCGTTGCAAGCGGAAGTAACTAAACAGGCTGAAGACGCGCCCAAAGAACCGTTCAATACTCGTGCGCTTGCCCAACTCCCCAGCGGTCCAGGTCGGGGGGAGACAGGAACGATTGCGTTGCCGTTTGGGGTTCCAGGGCACCACCGCCACCGCTCCCAAGACCGTGTGAATCCAGGCGACCAGGCGCAGCCCCCAATACCCCGCATCCAGGCGGATGACGCGGGGACGCAGCCGATAGAGCAGAACCGCCCAGGCGAGTAAGGGCCGGGCAAAGGGGGCGTCATGCACATTGGCGGGAGACAGCAGAAAGAGCAAGGGCAAGCCCGAGCCGCGACAGAGCAGGGTATGCACCCGATAGCCGCGCAGGAGTGGGCGAGGATGGTGCGCTGGAGCATGCCCCACCTGTGCATCGGGGTCGCGCCTCCACCAGGCGAGGATGGGCGCGCTATCGATGATCAGGTCACGAGCGCCGATGAGTCGACAGCGGATGGCAATCTGCACCGCCAGGACGAGCAACGCCTCGCCTACCGGGGCACCAGCAGCCCGCTCACGTTTCCACTGCTGAGAAGCAGACGGGATACGCGGCTGACCACGGGCATCAAGCGGCAACCCACAGGCGAGCGCTAAGGTCGGCCAACTGCTTAACCAGTCGTGCATATCCTGATAGGAGAGGCGCCACAGCGTCCGAAGGAGCGCGATGAGCAACAACGACTCCTCCGTGTAGACGCGCGGGTGCCCCCCTGGACCAGCGGGCAAAGGGGGCGGACACCGCCACTGTGCCAGGCGAACAGCAATCCGACACAGCGCGAGCAAATGGAGGCGGGCGACCAGGGTCAGCGCATCGAGATGTAAGGCCGGTTGGATTTTGGCCTGAGCGCGCTGATAAGTGGGAGGAGGGATGGGGACCGTTGACGAACGTGGAGCCGGAACCATGAGCTGACCTCCTGGGCGAGAAGGATAGTCCTCGTCTAGAGATCAGCTTACCCTATCCGGGGTTATGAAATGCTCTCGTTGTCATGGAGTGATTTGCATGGACAAACGCTATTATCTCTTTCGTTTCAGTCTCCTGCTCTGTGGGATGCTCCTCATCTGTGGGGTGGGGATGGCTGTGCAGCACGCAGTTGTTCACGCGGCTTCACTTCCTCCTGGCTACTCCCTGACCGTGACGGAAAGTACCTCCACGATGACCTATGGCGGCACCGCCCCGAACTTTCAGGCGCAACTCACCGTCCCCGCTGGCGAGAACCCGTTGAAGAATCCGTCTCTGTTCAACTTTATGATTGATTCACAAGACTATGGCGCAGATACGAGCAGTTCGAGCGGCTCCACGTACACCTTTACCTTGAGAGGCTCCTCTCTTCCAAACACACCTCCACTCGCCTCCGGCCAACACGCCGTAGTGACAAGCTACTTCAGTATCCCGTTGAACGAAACACTTGAAAGCGCGCCAATCACCTTGACCGTGCAAAAACTCACCCCTACCTTAAACTGTGAAATCCTTTTCCTTCCCACCTTTGCGACCAAAGCCTCCGTCACTTTCACCCTGTCTACTGAGACCGGCCCTGCTGTTGATTGGCAGGATGCGACCTATACCATGACCTTTATCGGCTCACAAACCTTTACGGACACTCATTTGACCGCCGATAGTGCTGGCAATGTGACCGCTCTCACGCCACCAGTCCCAGGCAAATATAAATTCCGCTGCACTTTCAATGGAACAGCGAATTTTACCTCGGCATCTGTTGTGGGTTCCTCCACCGTGGTTGTGAGCGCCAACCATCAACCAATCATCAAACTCTACTCTAACCCAACAACCATTAGAGGCGGGCAATCAACGGCCCTGGAAATTGTCGTTTCGGGCGCACCAGGGTTGCCGACTCCGACCGGCCAGTTTGGTTTGTATATGGGAAACATGTTTATCCGTCCCACCAACCTGGGGCCCAATGGAAGCACGGAGATTCAAACAACCTTTCCGAACCCTCTCCCCGCGAATACCATCAGGGTGGACTACTTTGGCGACCCCGTCTATGCGCAGTCCAATGCCAACTTTTCTCTGACCAATCCACCCATCCCAGCAGGCTCAGGCAACCCCAATCCAACACCTACATCCACCAGCACAGCTACAGCTACGCCTACCGGTGGCAGCACGCCAACACCTTCCAACACCACCACAGCAAACGGGGGAAAGACCTCAGCAAATGGTGGGACGACCTCTGGGAACCATCCAACAGACACTCCTTCCAACCAGGGAAGCCCGGTGTTCTGGATCATATTGATCGTGCTCCTGGTCCTGGCGGCTTTCGGAAGCGGAGCCTTCATCGTGCTGGGGAAACGTGCAAGAGCGGCTTCAACGCCTGCCACGGCGACCCTTCCTCTCAACGAAGATGTTTGAGGGCAGGTAGTGTTGGGCGCTCAACAACAATCCATTATGGGAAGCTGGATGCGTGGTATGGGTTCACCAGGCACGCGGGTGCTTGACAGAATGTAGCGCCTCTGATACCTCTAGAGCAGAACCTCGAGCGTTTTTCTTGCACAGATTTCCTGGGTACACACATGCTGAAACTTTTACTGGTTGAAGATAACGAAAAGCTGCGCCCCGCGCTGGGGGCGGGGCTGGAAGATACCAGCGCGGCGCACATCGCTGGCGCGTGCGCCAGCGGCGAAGAGGCCTTGACGTTCTGCCTGGCCGAGCCGCCGGATGTGATCTTGATGGATGTGCAGTTGGCGGGCGAAATGAACGGCATTGAAGCTGCCGTCGCCATCCGGCGCGAGTTCCCGCGCCTGCCTGTGGTCTTCTACTCCATTCAAACAGAAGAGTCAGTATTTCGCTCTCGGAGAATGAGGGGTTTCCCAGCATTCAGCCCACGCCAGGTCAGTAGAAGCTCATAGTTTGGCTCGTCGTATGAATACCAGGCACGGACCTGCGCGCCCAACCAGTACAGTACTAGACGCTTCTCTTCTACGGTCAGGTCTTCTTCAAGGCCAATCCTGGCAACAGATGCCCAACTGCGAAGTGCCTGATGCTGGGCGTGCCTCCGCTCTTCTGATTCCGGCTGTACCAGTAAGGAGGCTCGTTCCTGCTCTAAGGTTTCGATCACGGCTCCAATCCCGTTAATCTGTTTTTGGAGCTTCTCGCGCATTTTTGCGCTTGTAATTTTTGTGGCAAGCTGCACCAAATGGTCAGCAGCAGCATCCTTAGAAGCAAGCGCTTTATCCAATTCTTTGACGCGCTTCTCCTTACTGCTAGCATGATCTTCTTCACGTTGGCGTTCCTGAGCCAGCACTCGTTCTAGCCAATCAGGGTCCGAGAAGTAGTGTACAATGTCTTGCCATACCGCTTGATCAAGTTTTTCATGTCTCACGGTAAATGCTTTGCCAGGGCAGGCTTGGACTCCATGAAACTCATGACCCTCCTGCCGGTCCCGAACCCAGCGACAGTGATAACGGGGCGGCGCGGGGTATTTTGGCGTCCAAACGTACATTGGGCGTCCACAATACCCACAGGACAAATACCCACCGCGCAACATGGCTTGCAGAGAGCGGCCAGGCTTTCCAGCTTCTCGCTTGTTCTGAAGCAGACGCTCAAAGGCCGCTTCAGCCAGCCACTTCTCAATAATGGGTGGGCAAACTTCAGGCGGAATGGGAATGAGAGCGGGGTCGCCAGGTTTACGCAGGTGATGATGATGAAACTGTTCATATTTGCCAGTTACCGCGTCCTGCTCCACCACATCTGCATGTGCATGGCGATACGCCGCGTGCTCGCCCCAGTAGGCAGGCGTGTGCAGAAGGCGATACACATTTCCCCGACGCCAGATCGGTGAAACCTTGCGACCCTCTGGGAGCCAGCCTTTCTGTTTTTGGTAAACAGATGGTGTCGGCACCTCTTCTGCGTTGAGTTTAAAGGTGATCATCCTGAGGGTTATCCCGTTATACGCATCCTGAAAGATACGCCTCACAATGGCAGCGGCCTCCTCATCAACCAGGTAACGTCCCTTCTTGATCGGATGATCCCAGTTATACCCGAACATGGGCCATGCTCCGGGCATCAAAAGCCCGCGCTTGGTAACGCGCTCTCGCCGTTTCTCGGCGGTCTGTTTCTTCACCTCATCCCTATATTCCTCTGCGAACATGCTCTTGAATTTAAAGTGGAATCGTTCCAGTTTTTCACTGGGTGGTGCTTCCACAAACTCGATGCGCATATGGTTCTCATACACCGCCCGCCCGTAGAGGTAGGTAGCCTTATCATCGTTGCGCGCAAAACGGTTCACTTTGTACATAACTAGCACGTCAATTTCCCTACGCTTGGCGGCGGCATAAATTTCCTCAAGCAGTGGACGATGGACATTCTCACCGCTGGAAACTTCGCGTACGACGAAGTCTTCATTCACCACATATCCCCTCATATGACAAAGTTGGCGACAACCAATTTCCTGGTCTTCGAGGCTCAACTTGTCATCCTCGTCAGGTCTGCCCTTTTGCTTGATAGTAGATACCCGAGCATAGATTGCAGCGCGTTCTGGGCCAACCTTGGGAGAAGTGGGCAGGTCAAACATTTTGCGGCGCATCTTCGCTTGCTCACTTTTTGGTCTAATCTAATGGTATCGATGATTCACCATTATAGTACTAAATTGACCAGTTACGCCACTTCATTTGGTCGGTCATCCTGGGAGACTTGTGCAAGGCGAGCATGGGCGCGTAAGGCTCCTTGATACAACAGCTTACGAAACGCCTCAAAGAAGGGAGCTTGTTCCAACGCATCTTGATCCTGCGGGCTAATGATGCATTCCGATTCCCCCTTTTCAACTGGCTCGCTGGCCTGCGATATGCTACACTTGGCACCGGGAGGGACGGGTGTATTGCGCATGTGGACCTCCTTCGGCGCAGCGTGGGAAGTTCACGCTTCCTGGCTGCGCGCTCTCTTCTCTGGCGGTAAACTTCACGGTAGGATGCGAATTCCGATCAACGTGGCCTGGTGTGTCTGGTCCTGGAGCCTGGTTCCATCCGGGGCGTAATAGGTCGCCTCCGCTGGACCGCGAAACGCATTGGCCCCCTCCAGCGTCAGGGTAAAGCTCACGCGGAGCCGGTTCATACACTGGTGCGTATCCCGATCTGCCGAGATTTCCTCGAAGACGCCAATGATGGTATTGGGTCGCTCCTCCACCACCCTCCACGCACCCACGCCCAGCGAGTCGCTGGTGTGCGGATTGCCCGCATCCGGATTGTGGAGGAGGCAGGTGCCATCAGCATGAAAGAGGGCCACATGGGGCACAAAGGGTGCCCCCTCGGCATCCACCCGCCAAGCTCCCACAATAGAATCCCAGGGTGGTGCTGGGCCGTTCCTATTCTGCTGGTCCATCGGATATATCCTTTCGCGTCACGCGCACCAGCACGCCCTGGCGGCGGTGCTGATTCTGGTTGTCGTTCCACTGCGTTGTCTCGCTCACCAGGCACAACGCAGGCAGGGGCAGCAGGGCTTCCAGCGCTACCCGCAACTCCATGCGCGCCAGGGGCGCACCGGGGCAGGCATGCGCTCCAAAGCCAAAAGCTGCCTGTTCCCACTGCCTGGGCTGCTGCCAGTCCAACGTATCGGGGTTGAGAAAACACTGGGGGTCGGCATTCATCGCTACGAGCGACACCTGTACCGGGCAACCCGCCGAGATGTGCCTGGCTCCCATCTCCACGTCCGTCGTGGCCCACCGCCGCACATACTGGGTGGGTGTGACCAGGCGCAGCACCTCGTTGACCAGGCGCGAGAGCGTGGTGCGATCTGCTGCCAGATCGGCGCGCAGGGCAGCCAGCCGCTCCGGATCCGCCAGGAGCAGCGGTAGCCCATTGACCAGCGCGGTGATGCTGGTGCTCGTCCCTGCCGCAAACAGCGCCATCAGGAGCAGCACCCGCTCGGTCTCGTCGGGAAGCTCCGCACTGGTGGCTATCGCGCTGGCTAGATCGTCTGCCGGATGGGCTAGCTTGGAGGCGACCAGGGCACGAAAGGCGGCGGCCATCTCCTGCACGACGGGGAGCGCCTGGCCGATGGCATAGCCAGTGGTGACATCGATCAGGTGCGCTGCCCACGCGGCCATCTGCTCCACATTCACCTGATTGTCCGGCCAGCCGAACAGATGGGCCAGCGTGCGAATGGCGAGCGGCCTGGCAAATTCCAGTTCCAGGTTGATCTCCCCCCGGCGTAGCGCCACCTCGACCAGTGCTCGCACCGTCTGCTGGATGCAGGGCAACTGACGCGCCGTAGCTCTCGCCAGCGGCCCATCCAACACCTGCCAGAGACGCTGATGAGTCGCCTCCTCGGCAAAGAGCAATTGCTCAAAGATGGCGGCCAGGAGCGCCTGCGGCGTGGCGAGTCCAGGCGGCCCAAGGCGCTCTCGCAGCGCGAGAGCGTGCGCGGGTCGCGCCGTGAATCGTGCATCCTCCAACACGCTGCGACCCGCAGCGTAGCCGGTGATCACCAGCTCGTCTGGGTCCATTGATTCGTGGGGGTGGCTCTGGTGGTGTATCATGCCGCCACCTCCACCCAGCGCTTTACGGTGGCAACCATGTCTACCAGCATGCTGGTGCGGATAGCGGGCACCTGGAGCAGCGCCAGGTGGCCTGCCTCCGGGTAGCAGAAGGCGGTACAGGTGCTCGTGGTCTGCTCCTGCCAACCTGCCAGGGTGACGGGCGGGTAGAGCTGATCGCGCTCACCGGCAAAGGTCGCCAGCGGGAAGGCAAACGGCGCTTCTGGCGAGTAGGTGAAGTCTTGCGCGATGGACAGGCCGCCACGGAGCTGCGCCACGAGCTGCGCCAGTCGCGCCGGAGTGGCGAGCACCTCCTCTGGCGTGCCTCCCTCGCGCCGGAGGTGGCTGCGCCACTCGGAAAGCTGCCAGGCGTCCCAGGCAGCCGGGGGCTGATAGTGCTGGGGCGCGCACATGGCGATCACCACCAGGTCCAGGGGAGCCTTCGCCTGGCGTCGGCGGAGTTCTCTCGCCACGCCAAAGGCCAGCAGTGCTCCCAGGCTCGCGCCACAGAGGACCAGCGGCGCATCGGTACGCTGCGTTTCCAGCGCATCCGTCAGAGCGCTGACCAGCCCGTCATAGTGCCAGTCCGCCGTCCAGTCCAGTTGCACGCCCCAGAGCTCGAAGTCGGCTGGCAACAGTGGTTGCAGGCTGCTGGGTGTTTTCAGCCAGGGCAGGAAGGAGAAGAACCCTCCTGCATTGGGCGGGAGACAGAGCATCTGCACCCTGACCTGCTCCCTCGGCGGCGAGAGGCGGGCCAGATGCAGGGTTGAGGCCGGAGCGGTCATCAGGCGCAAGGGCATCGTCTGCATCAGCGCACCTCCAGGTCAGGAAAGGGTTTTGGTCCCCTAGCGAGGGCGGCAGCAATCCGATACAGCGGCCAGGTGAAGGCTTGTTCCTGGGTCAGACTCTGGTGCCACTGTCCGGCGATCTGCACTTCCAGGTACCCCAGCGTGAGCGAATCCAGGCCCAGTTCTGGCAGCGTTGCCAGCACATTGACCTCCGCCAGAGCAGTTGTTGGGTGGAAAGGGCTGTTGGTCAAGTCAGCCACCAACTGCGCGAGGCCGATTTCCGTTGCGGTGCTCGGCGGGCGGACCTCGCCAATGTAGTCCACCAGTTCCCGCACAGACGGGTCAGGATAGTGGTCAGGATTGGGGTCAACTTTCCCGTTCGGAGACAGCGGCAGCACCTCCAGTTCCACGCTTACGCAGCGGGCCACAATCGGCTCAGGCAGCCAGGCCGCCAGATAGTCCCGCAGCACGCGGGTGGAAAGCTGCCTGCGCTCCTTGGGTACCACATAGAGCACAATCCCCACATGCTCCCGCCACAGCGCTTTGGAGGCCAGGATGTGTTCGTGCGCCCCGAGGAGTTGCTCGATCTGCTCCAGATTGCAGAGGACGCCGCCCGGAAGCTTGACTTGCGCATCGGTGCGTCCGGCAAACAGGAGCGAGCCATCAGGCAGCCAGGTGGCATGGTCGCCGGTATGGTAGCGACCATCGCGGAAACGCTTCTTGGTTTCGTCCGGGTTGAGATAGCCGCGTGCCTGGGGATACTCCACGACGATTTCCCCCGCCTGTCCTCTTGGAACCGGCAGGCCCTGTGCATCCAGCACCATGAAGCGCACATAGGGCAGCGGCATCCCCAGCGTCGGGGTGCCCTGCCCGCCGTAGCGGCCCGTGGTCAGGCAGATGCCTGCTTCCGCAGGTCCATAGGCCGTGTAGCAGCGGCATTTGGCGGCATAGCGTTTGGCGAGGTCTTCCGGGCAGGACTCGCCAGCCACCACGATGGCCGGATGCGTGGGCAGATGAATGTCCGGCCACGTCGCCAAATAGGAGGGGGTACAAAACATCAGGCCGATGCCTTCGCGTTCAATCCAGGCCACCGTGTGCGCCCCGCTGTCCAGTACGCCCTGCTCTGGCAGGCAGAGGGTGGCTCCATTGGTAATCGCCGTGGCGATCACGCTCCAGAGGCCATCGAACTGCCAGGCAAAGCTATGCCCGACCCGATCTCCCGCGTGGACTTCGTACAAGTGTCCCTGCGCCTGGCCCAGCGGAGCCAGATGCGTGTGTGTGCAGAGCACGCCTTTGGGCGTGCCGGTGGACCCGGAGGTATAGATGAGGTAGGCCAGATTGGTGACACCCACTCCGGACGACGGCGGGGTGTTTGGCTGCTGTTCCACGCGCTGCTGGAGCGCGGCATCCTCCAGGCAGAGGATGGGGACGTGCTTGCTGAGACTTTCCTCCATGCGGCGGGCCTCACTGCCCTCGACAGCGACGATCAGGCGCGCCGCTGCCTCCTCCACCATGGCGGCGATCTGGGCAGGCGGATAAAAGTCACTCAGCGTCAACACCGCTCCCCCCGCTTTGAGGATGGCGAAGAGGGCGACGAGCGCGTCAACCTGGTGTCGGCCAGGCGTGAGGGCCAGGCCCACGACCACCTCCGGACCCACGTCGCGTTCGGACAGGACATGCGCCAGTTGATTCGCTTGTGCTTCCAGTTGGCGATAGGTCAGCGAGGCGGTGCCTTCCACTACGGCCACCACTTCTGGCGTCAAGGCCGCCTGCCTCGTCAGTACCTCATGCAGGCAGAGCTGAGATGAAGGCACTGGGTTGGGGGGGGCATCGAGCGTCTGTACCAGAACCATAGATGTTCCTCTCGTGTGTGGGCAGGGGAGCAAGGCAGCTTGTTCCCCTGCGAACGGGCGATGGCCCTGCTTACGAGCGTCGATACCCACCCAGCGGCGACAGCCGTTGGGGGAGGCGCGAGTGCTGGTCCTCTGTAGACACTGAGGGAGCCGGTTTCTGGCTT
>Ga0209060_10000376_pt1 | contig 88615 bp, 78 predicted proteins | sample Coa_R1_8_FD_187155 | JGI IMG/M metagenome (GOLD analysis project Ga0209060, IMG submission 187155) | Surface soil microbial communities from Centralia Pennsylvania, which are recovering from an underground coalmine fire - Coalmine... | ecosystem: Environmental > Terrestrial > Soil >... | reverse complement strand
CTGCCTCCGCCGCGCACGCCGGACCTCCCGGACGGCTCTATAGCCCCGAGGCTCATGGAGGACAAGCGCGCACGGTCAGTCGAGCCGCGCGGTGGCGGTGCCGAGCACGAGGCGTTCGCCCTCGTCGCTCTCGAGCCACACGTCGACCTCGATGGTGCGGCGCGCCTCGTCCTTCTCGGTCACCGTGCCGCGCAGCCGGATCGTCCGGTCGGGGAGCACGAGGCCACGGAAGGTCGTGCCGAGACGGCAGAGCGCCCCCGGCCCCGCCCAGGCCTCGACGAGGCCGGCGAGGAGCCCGAGGCTCATGTTGCCGGGGGCGATCATGCCCGGCAGCCCCTCGCGCCGGGCGCCCTCGTCGTCGGTGAAGCGCGGGAAGTACATGTCGGTGGCGCGCGCGTAGGCGCGCACCTGGTCCCTGGCGAGGAAGAGCTCCTGCGCCGGCAGGTCGTCGCCCTCGACGACGTCCTCGAAGCGCACGCTCACCGCTCGCCCCGGTACATGAGTCGGTTGTCGACCGTGGCCACGCGCTCGCCGCGCTGGTTGGTGAGCGTGAAGCGCACGACCACGAACACCATCGTGCCGCTGCGGCCGGTCTTCTCGTACACGTCGTGCAGGGTCGAAACCACCGTCACCGTGTCACCGGGCCGGATCGGCGCGCCCAGCTCGACATCCTTGCCGGCGTCGAAGCTCATGCGGCTGCGGAGACTCGGCGGCAGGTTGTCCGGGAAGAACTTGTGCCCGCGGTAGGACACGCAGAACGTCGGGTGGGCGACCAAGTCCGGGCCCGGCTCCGTGTAGCAGGACGGCGCGCCGAGCGCGCGCGCAAAGGCGACCAGCTCGTCGGCCGTCACCGGGCCGTAGACCGCGCGGTCGAACTCCTCGCCGAGCGTGGCCGGATCGAGGTCGAGGGGCACGCGCTCGGGTCTAGGTGATCGTCCCGGCCGTCGCAACCCCACCGCGCTCCCGGAAATCCATCGGCCGGTACCGCCCGCCGCGCAGCGCGCGCACCAGGTCGTCCATCGAGCGGATCTCGGCGTCGAACTCGGTCGCGCACACGCCGACGAAGCTCACGAGATGCGAGTCGCTGCCGCCGAAGGCGCGGTAGCCGTGGCGCGCGATCAGCTCCTGGGTGCGCGCGTCCTCGCCCTTGCGGCTGCCGCCGTTGAGCGCCTCGACCGCGACCACGCCCTCGAGCGGCGGCTTGGTCGCGTAGTGGGCGCAGAGGCCGACGGTCGGCCGCCCCGGGTGGCACGGCAGCGCGATGCCGCCGAGCCGCGCCACCTCGCGGATCAGCTCCTGCGCCGGCAGCCGCACGTTCGCGAAGTCGAAGCGGGCGAGGATCGCGTCGTTGACGCCATAGACGAGCACGTGGCCGTAGTCGGTCTCGACCTCGGCGGCGTTCAAGATGAGGAGCCCGTAGCGATCCTCGAGCGTGCGGAAGTCGCGCGCCGGGTCGAACTGGCGATGCTCGGTGAGCACGATGCCGTCGAGCGGGCGCTCGGCGCGCTTGCGCTGGAGGATCTTGAGATACGCCTCCACCGGGGCGCGGCTGTCGTCGGAGCGGTCGGAGTGCAGATGGAGATCGAGGATCACGGAGGCGCCACCGGCCGGAACTTCGCCAGCGTGACCTCGGGGGTGACGTCCTCGAACACCACCTCGACCGCCATCCCGACGCGCACCGCGTCGGGCGCGCAGCCGACGACGTTGGTCATGAGCCGCGGCCCTTCGGCCAGCTCGACGATCGCGAGCACGTAGGGGAGCGCGTCGCGGAAGCCCGGCGCCTGGTTCTGGTGGGTCACGGTGAAGGAATACACCGTTCCGCGCCCACTCGCGCGCACCCACGCGGCCGCCGACGAGAGGCACGCCGGGCAGAGCGCGCGCGGCGGGAGCCGCGCCGTGCCGCAGTCGCGGCAGCGCTGGAAGTAGAGCTCGTGGCGGGCGAGCGCCTCCCAGAACCCGCGTGACTCCTCGTCGATGCGCGGCAGCGCCGCCACTCAGACCCTCCCCAGCACGAGCGTCACCCCGCTGTGCCGCCCGCCGAGCATGCCGCCCGTGCCGTGAACGAGCGCCAGCTTCGCGCCCGGCACCTGCGCGGGGCCGCGCTCGCCGCGGAGCTGCCGCACCGCCTCGATCACGAGGAAGATGCCCCGCATGCCGGGATGGTTCGACGAGAGCCCGCCGCCGTCGGTGTTGACCGGCAGCGCGCCGCCGAGCCCGATGCGCCCGCCCGCGCAGAACGCCCCGCCCTCGCCCGGCTTGCAGAAGCCGAGCGCCTCGAGCGTCACCAGCACCGTGATCGTATAGGAGTCGTAGACCATGCACACGTCGACGTCGGCGTGGCCGATGCCCGCGCGCGCGAGCGCGAGCGGCCCCGACTGGCGCGCGGCGATGTCGAGGAGGTCGCGGTCGCCCCCGCCGTGGTGGCGCACGGCCTCCGCTCCGCCGAGGATCGCGATCGGCGTGCGGCGGAGATCGCGCGCCCGCTCGGCCGACGCGAGCACCAGCGCGCCGCCGCCGTCGGAGATGATGCAGCAGTCGAGGAGATGCAGCGGCGAGGAGATGATCCGCGACGCGAGCACGTCCTCGATGGTGATCGGGTCGCGGTACTTGGCGTGCGGGTTCAGGCCCGCATGCCGCCGCATCGTCACCGCGATCTCCGCGAGCTGCTCGCTCGTGGTCCCGTGCTCGTGCATGTGCCGCCGGGCCACGAGCGCGTAGGAGCCGACGATCGTCGGGCCGAAGGGTGCCTCGAACTGGTCCGGCGGGTCGCCCGCCATCCCGCCGCCGGTGCCGATCGCGAAACGCTCCGATGCCGCCGTCGAGCCGTAGGTGACGAGCGCCACCGAGCAGAGCCCGCCCGCGATCGCCGCCGCGGCATGCAGGCAGTGCGACACGAACGACGAGCCGCCGATCGACTGCGAGTCGAGGTAGCAGGGCTTGAGATCGAGGTGCTGCGCCAGCGAGAGGATGCCGATCGGCCCGACGCCGCTGGTGAAGAGGCCGTCGACGTCGCCGATCCCGAGACCCGCGTCGGCGAGCGCGCCGCGCGCGCTCTCAACGTGGAGCTGGTAGGCGGTCTTGTCCGGCGCGAAGCGCGCCGGGTGCTCGTAGGCGCCGACGACGGCGACCCGGCCCCAGATGCTCACCCGAGCCCCTCCGCGAATTCCGTCACGAGCCGGTTGAACGCCGCACTCTGCTCGAGCGGCGCCTGGTGGCCCGCTTGCGCGAGGACCTCGAGCCGCGCGCCGGGAATGCCGCGGGCCAGCTCCTCGCTCTGCGCGACCGGCGTCACCTGGTCGTCGGCGCCCGCCACCACCAGCGTGGGCACCCGGATGCCGGCGAGGAGGCCCCGCCCGTCGAAGGCGCGGCAGGCGAGCAGGTCGCCGAGCCGCACCCGCGGATCGGTCCGCACCTGCTCCGTCCACGCTTCGCGCATGATTTCGGGCCCGGTCGCCGGCGAGAACGTCTCGGTCGTGAACTGCTGCGGCAGCCGTCCGCGGGCGACGTCGCGGACGCTGTCGATCATCGCGTCGGGGAGCGTGAAGCGCGCCGCGGAGCAGACGAGCACGAGCCCCGCGAGCAGGTCGGGCCGCTCGTGGGCGACGACGAGCCCGGCCGCGCCCCCCATGCTGCGCCCCACGAGCACGAAGGGGCGCAGCCGCAACGCCTCCGCGAAGCGCACGAGGCAGTCGGCGTAGGCTGCGATCGTCGGCAGGCCCTCGACGCCGTGCGAGCGCCCGTGGCCGGGGAAGTCGAGGGCGACCGCGCTGTGCCGCTCGGCGAGGCCGTCGAGCTGGCGCCGCCACAGGCCGGCGGTGCTGCCCGCGGCGTGCACGAGCACGAAGAGCCGGCCGCGGTCGAGGGCGGGGGGCACGTCGGGGAGCGTGGTCGCGCCGGTGTGGAGGTAGTGGACGGCGGCGCCGGCGAGCGCAACGTACTTCGCGGGCACGGGCCGTCCGTCTACGATCCCGCCGCCGCGAGTGTCAACCGCCGCGGCGGCGGGCGCACAGCACCTGCGCCTTGTGACCGGGCTGCGCGCCCGGCACGGTGAACGGGGCCCCCCTCGCCATGCGTCCCCTCAAGTCCGGGCCGGCCGCTGCCGATAACCCGACGGGCCCGTCATGGCCTGCGCCGGCGCGGTGCGCGCGCGTGACGGGCATCTAGCGCATGTTCACGATCATCGGGCTGCTCATCGTGTTCGGATCGGTCCTCGGCGGCTTCGCCATGGAGAGCGGCCCGTTCCATGCGCTCATCCAGCCCGCCGAGCTGCTGGTGATCGGGGGCGCGGCGGCGGGGACGATCGTGGTGGCGGCGCCGGGGCGGCTGCTCGGCTCGGTGCTGCACACCTTCCTGCGGGCGTTCTCGCCGGCGGTGCCCACCAAGGCCGAGTTCCTCGACCTGCTCAAGCTCCAGTACGAGGTGTTCGTGTTCGTGCGCAAGAACGGGGCGGTGGCCCTCGACGACCACCTCGCCGACATCGGCAAGAGCGCGATCTTCGGCAAGTACCCGTCGTTCCTCGCACGCCACCACGCGGTCGAGTTCTTCCGCGACGCCCTCAAGCAGATCGTCAACGGCACCGCCTCGGCGGAGGAGCTCGAGGTGCTCCTCGACAGCGAGCTCGACACGCATCACGAGGAGACCGCGATCCCGATCGGCGTCCTCAAGACCGCGGGCGACTCGCTGCCCGGCCTCGGCATCGTCGCCGCGGTCCTCGGCATCGTGATCACGATGGGCGCGCTCGACCAGGGGCCCGAGGAGATCGGCCACCACATCGCCGCGGCGCTGATCGGCACGTTCCTCGGCATCCTTCTCTGCTACGGCTTCATCCAGCCGCTGGCGTCGAACGTCGAGCTGCAGGAGGCGGCCAACGGCAAGTACCTGCGCTGCATCAAGGACGGCGTGATCGCCTCGCTGCGCGGCGCCGCGCCGAGCGTCGCCGTGGAGTTCGCGCGCAAGGCGATCTTCAGCGACGACCGGCCGTCGAGCGACGAGACCGAGGAGGCCTGCCGCGCGCTCAAGCAGCAGGCGAGCTGATGGCGGAGGACCGGCCGCGCATCGTCTTTCGCAAGAAGAAGGGCGGCCACGGCGGCGGCCACCACGGCGGATCGTGGAAGGTGGCGTACGCCGACTTCGTCACCTCGATGATGGCGCTGTTCATGGTCCTCTGGCTGCTGACGCAGGCCGACCTCCGGCTGCGCAGCCAGATCGCGCAGTACTTTCGCAACCAGGGGATCATGCCGGGCGGCGCGGTGATCAGCCAGAGCGCCAACGAGTTCCATCGCGATCCGCAGGTGGTGGGGCACGACATCGTCGTGCTCCAGGGCCGCGGCGAGCACGATCAGGTGAGCGGCCAGGGTCCCGGGGCCGAAGGCACGAAGCAGGCGGCCGAGGCCGAGCAGAAGCGGCTCGAGACCCAGGCGAAGGCCGTCGAGGCGGCGGTCGAGAAGGCGGTGGCGGAGAACCCGGACCTCGCGTGGCTCAAGAGCCAGGTCATCATCGAGGTGACCGACCGCGGGCTCGCGATCGAGGTCGTCGACAAGGGCAAGGATCTCCTCTTCGACCTCTCCTCGGCGGAGCTCAAGCCGCCGATGCGGCTGCTGCTCACGCGCATCGCCGCCGTGCTCTGCCAGCTCCCGAACCGCGTCGAGATCGCCGGGCACACCGACAGCCGCCCCTACCCCCAGAACTCCCCCATCACGAACTGGGAGCTGTCCTTCGCGCGCGCCAACAACGCCCGCCGCGTGCTGGAGGCGGGGCTCTGGCCGGGGCAGATCACGCGCGTGCTGGCGTACGCCGACACCGATCCGCTCGTCCCCGACGATCCCTTCGCCGACGAGAACCGCCGCCTCTCGATCCTCGCCGAGCGGCAGAACCCGCCACCGGGGCAGCCCGCCCCGTCGAGCGGGCCGGTCGTGCTGCCGCCCGACACGCCCCCCGGTCGTACCGCGCTCGCCACCCCCTAGCCGCGTCGCCTCGTGGCACGCTAGGATCGCGCCGTTGCGACCCCGCGATCTCGAGGCGCTCGAGTTCCCGCGCGTGCTCGACGCGATCGCCCCCCTCGCCCGCTCCGCCGCCGGACGGGCGGCGGTCGCGCGGCTCCGCCCGACCGCCGACCGCGACGACGCCGAGCGCCGGCTCGACGCGCTCGCGGAGACCCGGGCGCTCGCCGCCGAGGCGGGGCCGCCGCCGACCGCCGACGTGCCGCCGCTCGCCCCCGCGCTCGCCGCCGCCGCGCCCGAAGGCGCGGCGCTCGAGCTGCGCCGGCTCGGCGAGTTGCGCGACGTGCTCGGGGTGGCACGCGCGGTGCGCGCGTGGCTCGGGCGCGACGCGGCGCGCTTCCCGCGGCTCGCGGCGCTCGCGGCCGCGATGCCCGAGGCGGCGGAGGTCGAGGCGGCGCTCGCGAGCACGCTCGATGCGAGCGGGCAGGTGCGCGACGAGGCCAGCCCCGGGCTCGCCGCCGCACGCGCCGCCGTGCGCGAGCTGCGCGCGCAGGTCGAGGCGCGGCTCCTGCGGCTCGTGCGCGACCCGGAGATGGGGAGCGCGATCGCCGAGCACTACGTGACGCTGCGCAACGGCCGCTTCGTCGTGCCCGTGCGCGCGGGGGCGGCAGGCGCGATCGCGGGCGTCGTCCAGGACCGGTCGGGGTCCGACGAAACGCTGTTCGTCGAGCCGCTGTTCGCGGTCGACCTGAACAACCGCCTGCTGCTCGCCTCGAAGACCGAGGAGGCCGAGGAGCGCCGCGTGCGCGTCGAGCTGGCCGCGCTGGTGCGCGCGGCCGCGCCGGCGCTGGCGGGCATCGAGGCGGCGCTTGCGGCGGTCGACGCGCTCGGCGCCGCGGCCGCCTTCGCCGGGACGCACGGCTGCACGCGGCCCACGCTCGGGGGCGCCGAGATCGCGCTCCCGGCCGCGCGCCATCCGCTGCTGCTCGGCGCGGGCCGGCCGGTCGTGCCCGTCGATCTCCGTATCGCCGGGGACCAAGCCGGGCTCGCGCTCACGGGCCCCAACGCCGGCGGCAAGACCGTGGCGCTCAAGACCATCGGGCTGTGCGCCCTGATGGCTCAGGCCGGCCTCTTCGTGCCTGCGGCCGAGGGCGCGCGGCTCCCGGTGTTCACCGCGGTGCTCGCCGACGTCGGCGACGAGCAGTCGATCGAGCGCGACCTCTCGACCTTCAGCGCGCACGCCGCCAACCTCGCCGCGATCGCCGCGGCGGCAGGCCCCGGGACCCTCGTGCTCCTCGACGAGCCGGGCGCCGGCACCGATCCGGTCGAGGGCGCGGCGCTCGCCGCCGGCGTGCTCGGCGACCTCCTCGCCCGCGGCCCGCGGCTCGTGTTCACCACGCACTTCGGCCAGGTGAAGGCCTTCGCGCTCGCCGAGCCCGCGCTCGAGGTGGCGGCCTTCGACGTCGACCCGGCGACGGGCGCCCCGAGATTCCGCCTCGTCTATCACACGGTCGGGCAGAGCCTCGCGCTGCCCATCGCGCGCCGGCTCGGCGTGCCGGAGCGCGCGCTCGCCGCCGCCGAGGCCATCCTCGCGGGCGAGAGCCGCGACCTCGCCGGCGCCGTCGCCCGGCTCGAGGAGAGCCGGGCGCGGCTCGACGCGGCCCGCGCGGAGGCCGAGGCGGAGCGCGTTCGGCTCGCCGCCGCCCGCGCCGAGGCCGAGGACCTCACCGCCGACCTACGCGAGCGCCAGCGCCGCCGGTGGGCCGAGGACCTCGACGAGGCGGGCCGCTTCCTGCGCGCGCTGCGCGCCGAGGGGCGCGCGGTCCTCGCGGAGCTGCGGCGGCGCCCCGAGCCGCAGACGCTCGCGCGCTTCGTCGAGCAGGCGGCACGCGACGTCGAGCGGCGGACCGCGGAGGTCGCCCCCCCTCCTCCGACCCGCCCCCCGCGCGTCGGCGAGCTGGTCGAGGTCGTCGGCCGGGGCATCCGCGGCGAGCTGGTCGAGCTGGCGGGGCCGCGCGCCCGCATCCACCGCGGGGGCCTGCGCTTCGAGGTGCCGGCGGACCAGGTCCGCCCGGTGGAGGGCGCGCCGGCGGCGGCGAGGGAGCCGATCGCCGTGCGCGTCGCCCCGCCGCCGGAGGACGCGGCCGACGGAGAGATACATCTCGTTGGACAGCGGACGCGCGACGCCGTCGACGCGCTGACGGCGTTTCTCGACCGCGCGGTGCGCACCGGCCTCTCCGAGGTGCGCATCGTCCACGGGGTCGGCAGCGGTGCGCTCCGCCGGGCGGTGCACGAGCTGCTCGCGACGTCGCCCTACTGCGCGCGCTTCCGCGACGCCGAGCCGCAGGCCGGCGGCGCCGCGGTCACGATCGCCGAGCTGGCGTAGACGGCCCGGGGCCCTCTCTAGACCATGGCCGTTTCGAGAACCGGCTACTTCGACGCGGCGTTGTCGACGAGCGCCGCGACTTCCACGAACGAGACGCTCGGGCGCACGCCGTAGAGGCCGGTCACGCGCTGCACCAGCTCTTCGTCGAAGAACGCCTTGGCCGCTGCTTCGGCATCCCAGATGTAAACGTTGATGGCTTCGCGCTTCTCGGGGTTGAGCGTGAACGCCTTGCTTCGCAATCCGGGCATGCCCTCGAAACGCGAACGCGCCATTTCGGCGACCTTGCGGATCTTTGCGGCGTCGAAATCAGCTCCGTAGCGAAAAGTGACGAGAACGCCAATCATGAATGCCACCAGCCAAGAGTTTGCAATGTACCCTTTCCGGACGACCTTTACCGCAGGGCGAGGTAGTGTCCCTCGACGTGGTGGAAATTCGGGTTCAGTACACGACCGGCCCTGGTGTGTCCGCTGCTCGTTGTACTCCCGCAGCCACGCATCGAGGTCCGCCAGCACTTCCTCGAGCGAGTGGTAGAGCTTCTTGCGGAAGGCCACCCGGTAGAGCTCGTTCAGGACAGTCTTGTTGAAGCGCTCGCAGATGCCGTTGGTCTGCGGGTGCTTCGTCTTCGTCCGCGTGTGATCGATGTGCTCGACGGCCAAGTAGAGCTCGTACTCGTGGTGATCGGGCTGCCCGCAGTACGCGGTGCCCCGATCGGTGAGCACGCGGCTCAGCGGGATCCCGTGCTCCTCGAAGAACGCGACCACGCGGTCGTTCAGGAGATCCGCCGCCGTCAGCGGCGTCTTCCGGTCGTAGAGCTTCGTGAAGCCGGCGCTCGAAGGCGCAGCGCGCGCACCGGACCCGGGAAAAGCCTCGACCAAGCGCTCCGCACGTCAGGAACTCCCGGAACTCGCGCTCGATGAAGCGGGAAGCCCGTGGCCGTCGCCGCGTTCGGCCGCCTCGCGCAGAAAGGTCTCGCAGCGCCAACGACGCCGCTTCCATGGCCGGCGACGCGGCATTCCGCAACGGAAAGGCACAACACTGCGTTGTGGCCAGAATCAGACGCCCCCCGCCGCCGCGCCCGCGTCAGCCCCGCGCGCCGGCCGCGTCGCGCAGGGCCTCGACCATGCGCCGGGGCGGCACGTACCCGACCAGACGATCGCGCTCGCCCCCGTCAGCGCCGAGCAGCACGTAGGTGGGCACCCCGGGCACGTGAAAGCGGTCGAGCAGCGCGCTCGCCGCATCGTCCTCCGCGGTGACGTCCGCCTTGAGCGCGACGAACGACGATGCCAGCCGCACGACCGCCGGGTCGCGCAGCGTCGTGCGCTCCATCTCGCGGCAGGGGAGGCACCACGCGGCCTCGAAGTCGATGAGCACCGGGCGGCCGGCCGAGCGCGCGGCGGCGAGCGCCTGATCGGAGAACGGCGCCCACGCAATCGGGCTCGCGGGCGGCGCGGCGAGGAGCCCGGCAACGCCCGCGCCGGCGGCGGCGAGACCCACCGCGCGCGCGATCCACCGGAACGGCCGCTCGGCGGGCGTGAAGAGCCCGAGCGCCGCCCCGCCGCCCACCAGGAGCGCCGCCCACCCGAGGCGCACCCAGCGCCCCGCCAGCAGCGGGGTGGCGAAGTGGAGCGCCAGGCCGAGCAGCAGGAAGCCGAAGAGCCGCTCCATCCAGCCGAGCCAGGCGCCGGCACGCGGCAGGCGGCGCAGCCTCCCGGCAAGCAGTGCGAGCGCCACGTAAGGCGCGCCGAGGCCGACCCCGAGCGTGAAGAAGAGCCCCAGGCCGAGCGGCACCGACTGCCGCGCGCCGACGAAGAGCAGGAGCCCCACCACGATCGGCCCGATGCAGGGCGCCGCGACGATGCCCATCGTGAGCCCCATGAACAGCGCCCCGAGCGCTCCCTCGCCCGCGCGGCCCGCGAACCGCATCACGCCCGCGGGCATGCGGACTCGATAGAGGCCGAAGTTCGCGAGCGCGAGCACGACCATGAGCGCGACGATGCCGCCGAGCACCGCGGGGCGCTCGAGCGCCCCACCGAAGAGCGAGCCGGTGAGCGCCGCCATCGCGCCGAGCGCCGAGAACGTGATGCAGACGCCCAGCACGTAGAGGAGAGCGCGGCCGACGGTGCCGCGCGCCTCGCCGGTGCGACCGCCGAAGAAGGCGACCGTCACCGAGATGAGCGGATACACGCACGGGGTGAGGTTGAGCGCCATGCCGAGCGCGGCGATCCACAGGAAGGTGAGGCCCCAGCCCCAGCGTGCGACCCACCCCTCGACGTCGCTCGCCCCGCCCGTCGCCGCGGCCGCGGCGCCGGCGCGCTCGGTCACCAGCTCGAGCGTGCGCGGCGGGAGACAGCGTGTGTCATCGCACGCCTGATAGCGCAGCCGGGCCCGCAGCGTGCCGGCGCCGGTCGCGGTCCCCTCGAGCGGCGCGGTGAGGCGCACGTGGCCCTCGTAGAGCGCCATCGGCTTGCCGCCGCTGAAGGGCAGCACGCGCTCCACCGCGGCGGGATAGCGCACGTCACCGGCGCGAACGCCCGCGGGCGGGACGATCTCGAGCGTCGTCGGGACGAGGAACGGCTCGTGCGGCACGTGCGCGTTGACGTGCCAGCCCGCGGCGATCGTCACCTCGACGACCGCCTCGGCGGGAGCGGCCGTGAGCTGCGCACGGACGACGTCGTCGGCCGCGCGCGCCCGGGCGAGCGCCACGAACGCGAGCACGACGGCCGCGGCCGTCCGGCGTGTGCGCGGGCTCGTCAACGCAGGCCGCGGATCTTCCCGGCGCGCGTCTCCGCCGGCGGCTCGGCCGCGGCCGTGAGCGGCACGTACTCGACGATCTCGAGGCCGTATCCCGGCAGGCTCACCAGCCGCAGCGGGGTGTTCGTGAGCCAGCGGATCTTGCCGACGCCGATGTCGCGCAGGATCTGCGCGCCGATGCCGAACTCCCGGAACGTGCTCGACCGTGCGAGCCCCGCCCCGCCGGTGCTCGGCGCGGCGCCGGCGGCCGTCGCGGCCGCCGCGAGGTCGAAGCCGCGGTCGGGGCGGCGGAGGTAGAGGATCACGCCCCGGCCCTCGGCCGCGATGCGCTCCATGGCCCGATGGAGGAGGTGACGCGTGTCGCGGTCGCGGTAGCCGAAGACGTCGCCGGGGAGGTACTCGATGTGGGGGCGCACGAGCACCGGCTCGTCGGCGTGGACGTCGCCCTTCACCAGCACGAGGTGCTCGGAGTCGTCGATGTCGGTAGTGTAGACCAGGGCCCGGAACTCGCCGCCGTAACGCGTCTCGAGCGGGGCCTCGGCGATGCGGTGGACGAGCGAGTCGCGGCGGATGCGATACTCGATGAGGCTCGCGATCGTGGCGATCTTGAGGTCGTGGCGCTCGGCGAAGGCCTCGAGGTCGGCGAGCCGGGCCATCGCCCCGTCCTCGCGGATGATCTCGCAGATGACGCCTGCGGGCTCGAAGCCGGCGAGCCGCGCCAGATCGACCGAGCCCTCGGTCTGCCCGGCGCGCACGAGCACGCCGCCCCGGCGCGCACGCAGCGGGAAGACGTGGCCTGGGGTGACGAGGTCGGCGGGCGCGGCGTCGGGACGGACGGCGGTGCGGACGGTGGTGGCGCGGTCGATCGCCGAGATGCCGCGCCCGATGCCGTGGCGCGCGTCGATCGAGACCGTGAACGCGGTGCCGAGCGGCGCGCGGTTCTCCCGCGCCATCATCCCGAGCCCGAGCTGCTCGCAGCGCTCCTCGGTGAGCGCGAGGCAGACGAGCCCGCGCCCGTAGGTCGCCATGAAGTTGACGTGCTCGGCGGTAACCCGCTCGGCGGCGACGCAGAGGTCGCCCTCGTTCTCGCGGTCCTCGTCGTCCATGAGGACGATCATCCGCCCGGCCCGAATCTCCTCGAGCGCCTCCTCGATCGGGACGATACGGCTCCGGCGGGTCGGGGCCATGGGGCGATGATATCCGCGGCGTCCGAGCGAGGCCAGCAGGCCGCCGCCCCTACTCGACCGTGACGCTCTTCGCCAGGTTGCGGGGCTGGTCGACGTCGGTGCCGCGCTCGGCGGCGACGTGGTAGGCGAGGAGCTGGAGCGGGACCGTGAGGAGGATCGGCGTCAGCAGCTCGTTGGTGCGCGGCACGCTCAGCACGTCGCTCGCCGCCGCCTCGAGGTCGGCCGAGACCGCGTCCGTGACCACGATGATGCGGCCGCCGCGTGACTCGACCTCCTTCAGGTTCGAGAGCGTCTTCTGGAAGACGGCGTCGTGCGGGATCAGGACCACCACCGGCATCTCCTCGCTGATGAGCGCGATGGGCCCGTGCTTCATCTCGCCCGCGGGATACCCCTCGGCGTGGATGTAGGAGATCTCCTTAAGCTTGAGCGCGCCCTCGAGCGCCACCGGGTAGTTGATGCCGCGGCCGAGGTAGAGGAAGTCGCGCGCGTGCACGTACTTCTTGGCGATCCGCTCGATCTGCTTGCCCTGCCCCAGCACCTCGGTCACCGCCGCCGGCAGCGCGACGAGATCGCTCACCAGCCGCCGCCCGCGCTCGGCCTCGATCCGGCCGCGGCGCCGCCCGAGGTGGAGCGCCAGCAGATAGAGCACGGTGAGCTGGGTGGTGAAGGCCTTCGTCGACGCGACGCTGATCTCCGGCCCGGCGTGCGTGTAGAGGACGGCCGAGGCGCGGCGGGCGATCGACGAGTCGACCACGTTGCACACCGCGAGGACCGGGGCGCCCTGCTCGCGGCCCGTCTCGACCGCGGCGAGCGTGTCCGCTGTCTCGCCGGACTGCGAGACCACGACCAGCAGCGTCCGCGCGTCGAGGACCGGGTCGCGGTAGCGGAACTCGCTGCCGTAGTCGACCTCGCAGGGAATCCCCGCGAGCCGCTCGAGGAGGAACTTGCCCACCAGGCAGGCGTGCCAGGCCGTGCCGCACGCGACCAGCACGCAGCGGTCGATGTGCGCCGGCAGCCGCTCGTCGACGCCGCCGTCGAGCTGGACATCGCCTGCCTCCTGGAGGATGCGGCCGCGCATCGTGTCGATGATCGCCTGCGGCTGCTCGTGGATCTCCTTGAGCAGGAAGTGCTTGTAGCCGCCCTTCTGCGCGGTGACCGCGTCCCACGTGACCGTGCGCGGCTCGCGCGCCACCGGCACGCCGTCGAAGGTCGTGAGCGCGACGCGGTCGCGCGTGATCTCGGCGACCTCGCCGTCCTCGAGGAAGACCACGCGCCGGGTGTGATCGAGGAGCGCCGGGATGTCCGAGGCGACGAAGTTCTCGCCGTCGCCGAGGCCGAGCACGATCGGCGTGGCGCTCTTGGCGGCGACCAGCCGGTCGGGCTCGCTCTCCGAGAGCACGACGAGCGCGTAGGAGCCGACGAGCATCTTGATCGCCCGGCGCGTCGCCTCGGCCACGGTGGCGCCCTGCTCCACCAGCTCGTCGATCAAGTGGGAGATCACCTCGGTGTCGGTCTCCGAGGCCATGGTGCGGCCGCGGCGCACGAGCGCCGCGCGCAGATCGAGGTAGTTCTCGATGATCCCGTTGTGGATTACGACCACCTTGCCGGCGCGGTGCGGGTGCGCGTTCTGCTCCGACGGGCGGCCGTGCGTCGCCCAGCGCGTGTGGCCGATGCCGGGCGTGCCGGGCAGCGGGCGCTCGTGCAAGAGCGCTTCGAGGTTGTCGAGCTTGCCGACCGCGCGGCGCACCTCGACGTGGTGGTCGCTCACCGCCGCGAGCCCCGCCGAGTCGTAGCCGCGGTACTCGAGCTTGCGCAGCGCGCCCACGAGGATGGGGCTCGCCTCGCGGGGGCCCACGTAGCCGACGATCCCGCACATGGATCAGCGCCTCCGCCGCGCGGCCCGCTTGCGCGCGGGCTTTCTCGGCGGCCGGCCGCGCCGCGCCTTCGGCTGCTCGTCGGCGGGCGACCCCGCCGCGCGCGCGCGCCGGCGCGCCGTCCAGCCCGCCACGACACGCATGGGCACGCGGCTCACGGCGAGCGCGCCGGCCGGCACGTCGTGCGTCACCGTGGTCCCCGCGCCGACGTAGGCGTCGTCGGCGACGGTCACGGGAGCCACGAGCTGCGTGTCGCTGCCGATCTGCACGCGGGCGCCGATCGTCGTGCGGTGCTTGGCGAAGCCGTCGTAGTTGCAGGTGATGGTGCCGGCGCCAACGTTGGTGTCGGGGCCGATCTCGCAGTCGCCGAGGTACGTGAGATGGTTCGCCTTCGTGCCCGCGCCGAGCACGGCCTTCTTGGTCTCGACGAAGTTGCCGACGTGCACCCGCGCCCCGAGCCGCGTCCCCGGCCGCAGCCGCGCGAACGGCCCGACGATCGCGTCGTCGCCGACCTCCGCCTCCTCGAGCACGCACGCGAAGCGCACGTGCACGCGCGCGCCGAGCGTCGCGTCGACGAGGTAGTCGCTGCCGTCGAGACGGCAGCCCGCGCCGACGCGCGTGCGGCCGCGGAGGATCACGTTCGGGCCGATCACCGTGTCGGGACCAATGGTCACCTCGGGCCCGACGTAGGCCGTGGCGGGATCCTCGAAGGTCACGCCGGCTTCGAGCCAGCGCGCCACCTGCTCCGACTTGACGAGCGCTTCCATCCTCGCGAGCTCCGTGCGGGTATTGACGCCGGCCACCTCCGCGGGTCGCTCGACCGGCACCGTCGCGATGCGGTGTCCGGCACGCGCGGCCAGCGCGACCAGGTCCGTCAGGTAGTACTCTCCCTGGGCGTTGTCGGACCGCAGCCCGGCGAGCAGCGGCGCGAGACAGGCGGCGTCGACACAGTAGAAGCCCGGGTTGATCTCCGTGATCCGCCGCTCCTCCGGGCTCGCGTCACGCTCCTCGACGATCCGCGTCACCCGGCCGGCGGCGTCACGAACGATCCTGCCATAGCCGCTCGGGTCTTCAAAGCCGACGGTGAGCAAGGAAAGCGCCGCCCCGGCCCCCCGGTGGGCGCCGACCAGCGCGCGCAGCGTCGCCGCGGAGATGCGGGGCACGTCGCCGTAGAGGATGAGCACGTCGCCGCCGAAGCCGGCGAACGCCCCTGCGGCGCAGCGCACGGCGTCCCCGGTGCCCCGCTGCTCGGCCTGGAGCACGGTCTCGACGCCGGGGAGAGCGGCCTCCGCCGCCCGCCGCACCGCGTCCGCCTGGTGCCCCACGACGACCACCGTCCGGCGCATGCCGAGCCCGCCGAGCGCCGCCAGCGGCCAGGCGATCAGCGGCCGGCCGCCGAGCCGATGCAGCACCTTGGCCTCGGCCGAGCGCATGCGGGTGCCGAGCCCGGCGGCCAGCACGATCGCGCCCAGGGGACGGGCCTCGGGCATGGTCGCGCCGCGTACCACATCCGCCGGCGCATTGCAGCCGACGCGCGGATTCCTTGAACCTCGTGCCGGTTTTGCCGACAATCCCGTGGGGGAGGTCATGCAGGTGCGCGCAAGGTGGACGGTCGGGGTGGGATTCGGGCTCGTGGCGGCGCTCGCGCTCACGGGCTGCGAAGTGCGTCACCGCACCAGCGCGCCGCCGCCGTCGGTGGCCGGCGGCGCGCCCGCGCCGGTCGACGACGACGCGCAGCTCGCGTGGGCCGCCGACGAGCCGTGGTTCGTCGTGGTCCGCAAGTCGTGCCGGACGCTCGACGTCTACCGCCACGGGGTGCGGATCGAGAGCTTCCCGGCGGTCTTCGGGCTCGGCGGCGCGGGCAAGAAGCTCTACGAGGGCGACCTCCGCACGCCGACCGGCCTCTACATGATCGTCGACAGCCGGCCGCACCCGCGCTGGGACCGCTTCCTGCTGCTCGACTACCCGAACCTTCAGGACCTCCACCAGTACTGGCTCGCGATGGAGGCCGATCGCATTCCCCGCCGCGGCGACGGCTATGCCGGCGTGGGCGGCGCGGTCGGCATCCACGGCACCGACCGGCCGGAGGCCAACCGGCGCGGCGAGGACTGGACCTTCGGCTGCATCTCGCTCTCGAACCACGACATCGAGGAGCTGGCCGACATGGTGCCGGTGGGGACGCTGGTGCTGATTGAGGAGTAGGGCACCGCGACGAACGCCTCGAGATCCGCGACCAGACCGCCGGCGGCGCGCTCACGAGGGAGAATCCACCCCCGCGAGCCCCCGCCCCATCAGATCCACGAAGTTCTCCGCCCAGAACCGCCGCACGGCCTTCTCCGGTAGCCCCGCCGTGCTCGCCTCGAAGCGTCTGATCGGGTTCCGCCCGCCCTCCACGTGCGGCCAGTCGGACGAGAACATGCACACCTCCTCGCCCGCCTGCTCGACGATCCAGCCGACCGGCTCGGCGGGATACGGCGTCACGCGGATCTGGCGGCGCACGTACTCGCTCGGGCGCAGCGCCAGCCGCCGAAGCCGCTCCTCGCCGCGGGCGAAGGCCTCGAGCGCCGTGTCGAGCTGGCGCATCCAGCTCGGCAGCCACACCGCGCCCTGCTCGATCACCCCGAGCTTGAGCCGCGGGAAGCGGTCGAGGACCCCGTCGAAGATCAGGGTGGCGAGCGTCTGCATCGGCGGGAACGGGATCGCCATGAAGGACACGGAGCGAAAGTTCTCCGCGCCGCCGTGGAAGTCCGGCACCGGCGGAAGCCCGTTCACGAAGTACTTGGGTGAGAGGAGCTGCCCGCCGCCGCCCACGTGGAAGACGACCGGCAGGCCGGCCTCCTCGGCGATCGCCCACACCGGGAAGAGGCCCGTGTGGCTCGGCGAGTGCGCGGCCGGGCAGGCCGACGGCACGAGCAAGGCCTTGGCGCCGAGCGCGATCGCCTCCTCGGCCATGGCCCGCGCGCGGCCGAAGTCGGCGAGCGGCACGTAGCCCACCGCGAGCAGCCGGCGGTCGGCGCGGCAGAAGTCCGTGATCGCGCGGTTGTGGGCGCGGGCAAGGCCGTAGGCGAAGTCGACGTCGGCGCCGTGCTCGGCCGTGTTGAGGTACTCGCTCAGGAACGTGTTGAAGACGAGCTGGCTGCGGAACCCGAGGAGGTCGAGCGCCCGGGGGCGATCCTCGGCGACGAACGAGCCGAGCGCGCTCCAGTTCTTACGCAGCATGATCTCGGCCTCGAGCGCGGGACGCTCGGCCGGGTCGGCGTGGCGGCGGCGCTCGAAGTCGATGAAGGTCTCCTCCCCGGGCTTCACCGCCGAGAGGAAGAGCGGCTTCATGCGCTCCCGCACGGGCGGGTCGGCGTAGGGGAGGAGCCAGTGCGGGGTCTCCATCACGTGCGAGTCCGCGTCGTGGATCACCCGGTCGCCCGCGTAGGACATGCCGCGGCGGATAGCACGCCCGGCGCCCGCCTGGGAATCGCGGCTTGACCCGACGCCGTGCCCGTGGCAGGCTCGCCGCCGTGACGTCGATCCGGCAGTGGTGGTGGCCGCCCCGCTAGGCGGCCCGGACGCGCGTCACATTCGACCGCAGCACGAGGAGCCGCCTTCGCCAGGCGGCTTCGTTTTTGCCCGACGGTCGCCTGGGTGGAGGGCCGCTCCCCGGATGAGGAGCAGGCCATGAGCGACCGATACACGACCCGCGGCGGCATCGGGGTCGAGCGCACGATCGACGAGATTTCGGTCGACGGCGCCATCGAGCCCGTCCTGGGCGCGCTCGACGCGCGCCGGGGCGTGCTGCTGGCCTCGAGCTACGAGTACCCGGGCCGCTACACCCGCTGGGACCTGGGCTTCGCCGATCCGCCGCTGGCGCTGGTCGCCCGCGGGCGCGGGTTCCGCGTCGAGGCGCTCAACGCCCGCGGGCGCGTGCTCCTGCCGGCGATCGCCGCGGCGCTCGAGCCGCTCGGCGCCGTCGCGTCGCTCGCCCGCGAGGACGGCGCGCTCGCGGGCGCCGTGCACGCGCCCGCGGGCCGGTTCGCCGAGGAGGAGCGCAGCCGCCAGCCGTCGGTGTTCTCGGTGCTGCGCGCCCTGATCGACCTCTTCGCCAGCGCCGAGGACCCGCACCTCGGGCTCTATGGTGCCTTCGGCTACGACCTCGCGTTCCAGTTCGAGCCGGTGCGGCTCGGCCACTCGCGCCCGGCCGAGCAGCGCGACCTCGTGCTCTACCTCCCCGACGAGATCACGGTCGTCGACCACCGCCGCGAGCGCGCGAGCCGCCGCCGCTACGAGTTCACGGTGGGGGGCGCCGCTACGGCCGGCCTGCCGCGCGACGGCCGCAGCCTGGCCTTCGCCGGCGCGACAGCCGTCGAGCGGCCGCACGACCACGCGCCGGGTGAGTACGCCGAGCTGGTGCGCACCGCGCGCGCGGCCTTCAAGCGCGGCGACCTGTTCGAGGTCGTGCCCAGCCAGACCTTCTTCGAGCCCTGCCCGGCGCCGCCCGCGGAGCTCTTCCGCCGGCTGCGCGAGCGCAACCCCTCGCCCTACGGCTTCCTCGTCAACCTGGGTGCGGGCGAATACCTCGTCGGCGCGTCGCCCGAGATGTACGTGCGCGTGGAGGGCGACCGGGTCGAGACGTGTCCGATCTCGGGCACCATCGCCCGCGGCGCCGACGCGATCAGCGACGCCGCGCGCATCCTCGAGCTGCTGAGCTCGGCCAAGGACGAGTCCGAGCTCACCATGTGCACCGACGTCGATCGCAACGACAAATCGCGCATCTGCGTGCCGGGCAGCGTGCGCGTCATCGGGCGCCGGCAGATCGAGATGTACTCGCGGCTGATCCACACGGTCGACCACGTGGAGGGCCGGCTGCGTGCGGGCTTCGACGCGCTCGATGCGTTCCTCGCGCACGCCTGGGCGGTGACGGTCACCGGGGCGCCCAAGGCGTGGGCGATGCAGTTCATCGAGGACCACGAGCGCGGCCCGCGCGCGTGGTACGGCGGAGCGGTCGGGCTCGTCGGCTTCGACGGCAACATGAACACCGGCCTCACGCTGCGCACGATCCGCGTGCGCGAGGGCGTCGCCGAGGTGCGCGTCGGCGCCACGCTGCTCTACGACTCCGACCCCGACGCCGAGGAGCGCGAGACGCACACCAAGGCCGCGGCGCTGCTCGACGCGATCCGCCGCGCGCGTGGCGTGCCGCTCGCCGCGGCCGCCCCGCCGCCGCGGCCCGGGGCCGGCCGGCGTATCCTGCTCGTCGACCACCAGGACTCCTTCGTGCACACGCTCGCCAACTACCTCCGGCAGACCGGCGCCGAAGTGGCGACCCTACGCGCAGGATTCCCGCACGAGGAGCTCGACCGGCTGCGGCCCGACCTGGTCGTGCTCTCGCCCGGCCCGGGAACGCCGCGCGACTTCGACGTCTCCGGCACGCTCGCGGCGCTACGCGCCCGTGAGCTACCGGCCTTCGGCGTCTGCCTGGGCCTCCAGGGCCTCGTCGAGCACCTGGGGGGGAGACTCGACGTCCTCGACTACCCGATGCACGGCAAGTCCTCGCGCATCCGCGTGCTGGGCGGACGGCTCTTCGCGGGGCTGCCAGCGGAGTTCCGCGCCGGCCGCTACCACTCGCTCTACGCGCGGCGCGAGACGCTGCCCGCCGACCTCGAGGTCACGGCCGAGAGCGAGGATGGAGTGGTGATGGCGGTCGAGCACCGCACGCTCCCGCTCGCCGCGGTCCAGTTCCACCCCGAGTCGATCCTCACGCTCGACGACGATCTCGGCATGCGGCTCGTGCGCAACGTGGTCGCGCTGCTCGCCCGCCGCGGGGCCTGAGCGGCCTCAGCGCCGCCGGCGGCGCGCCGGCTTGCGCCTGGGCTTGGCCGGCGCCTTGCACGCCGCCTTGACCAGAGGGGCGGCCGCGTCGGCGGCCGCGGCATCGGCGAAGCCGATCACGGCCGCGAAGCGCCGGCCGACCACCTGGGCGATGAGGAACGCGACGTTGAGGCCGCCGTCGGCGAGCGCGCGGCCGATGCGCGCGCCGAGCCCGGGGCGGTCGTCGCCCTCGACGAGCAGGCAGGCGGCATCCGCGGCGGCGAGGCCGGCGGCCTGCGCGGCGGCGGTCGCCCGCGCGCCGGCGATCGGGTAGACCTCGATGGCGGCCCGCTCCTGATGCTCGGGGAAGCGGTAGCCCATGACGACCCGCAGCCCCACGCGCGCCGCGGCCAGGGGCTCGAGCGTGCGCGCGAGCGCCCCGGGCTCGTTCGGGACCTCGCAGCGCCAGAGGCCGATGCGCTTGACGGTCACGGCCATGATGCACCTCCGGAAGACGGGGATCTTCCGTTCTTAGCGCACCGGGGGGCGAGCGTGAAAGCCGCTGCCGGCCGGCAGCTCGCGCAGCCGCGCCTCCAGCTCGACCAGCCAGTCGTCGAGCGGGGTCTCCGACTCGACGGTGATCTCGAGCTTGCCCTTGTTCCGGCCCGTCTCGAGCAGCCGCGCCCCGCCGGGGTGCGCGGGGCGCAGCGGGATGATCACCGCCTCGCGGGAGATCCCGAGGCGATCGAGGACCGCGAAGACGCGCTCGATCTCCGTGAGCGTGACCGTCGTGAGCGCCGTCTCAGCCTCCTCCCGCAGCGGCGGACAGCACGCGACCGGCCGCCTGCGGCCCGCGCAGCGTCCGATACCAGACGCGCGCCGCTTCGCCCACGATGAGCACCACGAGCCCCATGAACAGCGCCGCCAGCGCGGCGTCGATGCGCAGGTTCACGACCTGCGCCTCGAGCCGCGCGGCGGCCGCGGCCGAAAGGCCGCCGGCGGCGGCGGTATGCGCGAGCCGCTCGGCCTGGGCGAGGAAGCCGATCGCGGGATCGGGCGAGAGCACCTTCTGCCAGCCGGCGCTGAGCGTGATCGCCAGCAGCCAGGCGAGCGGCAGGATCGTCGTCCAGGCGTAGCGCGCACGGCCCTCGCGGATGAGAAACGTGGTCGCGACCGTGAGCGCGATCGCGGCGAGGAGCTGGTTCGCGATCCCGAAGAGCGGCCAGAGGATGTTGATGCCACCGAGGGGATCGATCACGCCCTGGTAAAGGAAGTACCCCCAGGCGCCCACGACGGCCGTGCTGGCGAGCACCACCCCGGGATACCAGCTCGGGCGTGCGAGCGGCGCCCAGAGGCTCCCGAGGAGATCTTGGAGCATGTAGCGTCCGACGCGCGTGCCGGCGTCGAGCGTGGTGAGGATGAAGAGCGCCTCGAACATGATCGCGAAGTGGTACCAGAGCGCGAGCGCGCTGCCGCCGAGCGTGCGGGCGAAGATGTGCGCCATGCCGACGGCGAGGCTCGGCGCGCCGCCGGTGCGGGCGAGGAGACTGCGCTCGCCGACCTGCCGGGCGAGCGCCGCCATCTCCGCGGGCGTGACCGCGAAGCCCCAGGCGGTGATCGTGGCGCTGGCGACGGCCGGGTCGGCGCCGACCACGCCCGCGGGGCTGTTGATCGCGAAGTACACGCCGGGGGAGAGCGCCGCCGCCGCGATCATCGCCATGATCGCCACGAAGGACTCGAGCAGCATGCAGCCGTAGCCGATCATCGGCGCGTCGGTCTCCTCGCGCAGCAGCTTCGGCGTCGTGCCCGAGGAGATGAGCGAGTGGAAGCCGGAGATCGCGCCGCAGGCGATGGTGATGAAGCAGAAGGGGAAGACCTTGCCCGAAAAGATCGGGCCCGTGCCGTCGACGAAGCGGGTGACCGCGGGCAGGTGCACCTCGGGCCGCATCACCGTGATGCCGAGCGCCAGCGCGCCGATCGTGCCGAGCTTGACGAACGTCGAGAGGTAGTCGCGCGGGGCGAGCAGGAGCCACACGGGCACGACGGAGGCCGCGAAGCCGTAGAGGATGATCGCCCACGCGAGCGCCGGGCCCGAGAGCGTGAAGGCGCCGGCGAGCGCCGGGTGCTGGTCCACCCAGCGGCCGCCGAGGAGCGCGGCGGCGAGCAGCACGAGGCCGAGCGCCGTGGCGCCGGCGACGTCGTGTGGGCGCAGCGCCTTCATGTACCAGCCCATCAGCATCGCGATCGGGATCGTCGCGCCCACGGTGAACGTGCCCCACGGGCTCTGGCGGAGCGCGTTCACCACGACCAGCGCGAGCACCGCGATCAGGATGATCATGATCGCGAACACGCCGACCTGCGCCGCGACGCCCCCGACCGGGCCGATCTCGTCGTGCGCCATCCGGCCGAGCGAGCGGCCCTCGCGCCGGAGGCTCCCGCAAAGGATGCAGAAATCCTGCACCGCACCGCCGAGCACGACGCCGACGAGGATCCAGAGCGTGCCCGGCAGGTAGCCGAACTGCGCCGCGAGCGTCGGCCCGATGAGCGGCCCGGGACCGGCGATCGCCGCGAAGTGGTGGCCGAAGACCACCCAGCGGTTGGTGGGCACGAAGTCCCGCCCGTCGTCGTGGCGGACGGCGGGGGTCGGGCGGCGCGCGTCGAGCGCGAAGAGCCGCGCCGCGAGAAAGGCGCCGTAGAACCGGTAGGCGATCGCGTAGACGGCGGCCGCCGCCACCACGAACCACGCCGCGTTCACGGTCTCGCCGTGCAGGACCGCGAGCACGGCGACCGCGTAGGCGCCCGCGAGCGCAACCGCCCCCCAGACGAGCGCGCGCACGACGGCTCAGTGGACCTCGGCGCCGCCTGCGACGTTGAGCGCGACGCCGGTCACGTTCTCCGCGCGGCAGAGGTAGACCACCGCCTCGCCGACGTCCGCGGGCGTCTGCGCGCGCCGGAGGTGGGTCGCGCGCCCGACGAAGTGCTCGAAGACCTCCGCCTCGGGCACGCCGAGGATCGGGGCGAGCATGGGGTTGAGCACCTCGGCGAACATCGCGGTGTCGACGAAGCCCGGGCAAACCGCGTTCACCGTGACGCCGGCCGGCCCGAGCTCCTCGGCGAGCGCCTGCGTGAGCGAAATCACCGCCGCCTTCGACGCGCAGTACGCCGCGAGCCCCGCCCTGCCGGTCTTGCCGGCGATCGACGCGATGGTCACGATCCGCCCGGCGCCGTGGCGCGTGAGCCCCGGGATCGCCGCCTGCGCGCACAGGAAGACGCCCTTCACGTTCACCGCGAAGATGCGGTCCCAGAGCGCCTCCGGCGTGCTCGCGACCGCGCCCGCGCCGACGATGCCGGCGTTGGCGACCAGCACGTCGAGGCCGCCGAGCCGGGCCTCCACCGCCGCCACGAGCGCCTCGACCTCCGCCTTGACCGTCACGTCGGCGGGCACGGCGAGGCTGCGGCGGCCGCACGCCGCGACCGCGCGGCGCGTCTCCTCGAGGTCGCCGGGCGTGCCGAGCGCGTAGGGCGTGACGCCGTCGCCCGGTCGCGCGACGTCGGAGACCGCCACGTCGCAGCCGGCGCGTGCGAGCGCGAGCGCGATGCCGCGCCCGATCCCGCGCGCCGCGCCGGTGACCAGCGCGACTTTGCCGTCGAGGTCCATGTCGACCCCGATACGCCAGCCGCCCGGCCTCCGTCCAGAGCCCGGCGGCCATCCCCTCACCGCACGGCGTCGATGCCGGTGATGTCGCGGCCGACGATCAGCGTGTGCATGTCGTGCGTGCCTTCGTAGGTGTTGACGGTTTCGAGGTTGAGCACGTGGCGGATCACGGGATACTCGTCGACGATGCCGTTCGCGCCCAGCACGTCGCGCGCGAGCCGCGCGACGTCGAGGGCGATCTGCACGTTGTTGCGCTTGGCGAGGGAGACCTGCTCGGGGCGTGCCGTCCCGGCGTCCTTGAGGCGCCCGAGGCGCCAGGCGAGGAGCTGCGCCTTGGTGATCTCCGAGAGCATGTCGACGAGCTTCTGCTGCACGAGCTGGAACCCGGCCAGCGGGCGGTCGAACTGCGTGCGCTCGCGCGCGTAGCCGAGCGCGGTGAGATAGCAGGTCCGCGCGGCGCCGAGCGCGCCCCAGACGATGCCGTAGCGCGCCTGGTTGAGGCACGAGAACGGCCCGGAGAGGCCGCGCGCCTCGGGGAGCAGGCTCTCGGCCGGCACGCGCACGTCCTCGAGCAGCAGCTCGGAGGTGATCGAGGCGCGCAGGGAGAACTTCCCCTTGATGTCGCGGGCCGAGAAGCCGGGCGTGCCCGCCTCGACGAGGAAGCCGCGCACCACCCCCTCCTCGTCCTTCGCCCAGACCACGGCGACGCCGGCGATCGAGCCGTTGGTGATCCAGCGCTTCGTCCCGGTGAGCACCCAGCCCGCCCCGTCGCGCCGGGCGCGCGTCTCCATCCCACCGGGGTCCGAGCCGTGGTCGGGCTCGGTGAGACCGAAGCAGCCGATCGTGCGCCCCGCGGCCATCGGCGGCAGCCACCGCCGCTTCTGCTCCTCGCTGCCCCAGCGGTGGATGGCGTACATCGCGAGCGAGCCCTGCACCGAGACCATCGAGCGCAGCCCCGAGTCGCAGGCCTCGAGCTCCTGGCAGGCGAGCCCGTAGGCGACGGCCGACATCCCGGCACAGCCGTAGCCCTTCAGGTGCGCCCCGAAGAGTCCGAGCTCCGCCATGCGCGGGATGAGCCGGCGGGGGAACTCCTCGCGGGCGTGGCAGGCCGCGATGACGGGGGCCGCCTCGCGCTCGACGAAGCTGCGCACGCTCGCGCGCGTGAGGCGCTCCTCCTCGCCGAGGAGCTCGTCGAGGCCGTAGTAGTCGACGTCGCCGCCGGAGATCATGGGGCCCTCCACCGCCTCCCCGTTGCCAGCGCGGGAGGCCGCCAATATAAGGATAAGACGCACTCACGGTACAGGAGCCGACACATTAGCCATGCACCTCGAGACCCTCAAAGTCTTCTGCGACATCGTCGAGACGCGGAGCTTCTCCACCGCCGCATCGCAGAATTTCGTCACGCAGTCGGCGGTGAGTCAACAGATTCGCATGCTCGAGGAGCGCTACGGCCATCGCCTGCTCGAGCGCACGCGCGGCAACGTCCAGCTCACCCCCGCCGGCGAGATCTTCTACCAGGTGAGCCGGGACATCGTGCACCGCTACCGGGAGATGGAGGCGCGGCTGCAAGCGCTCACGCAGGTGGTCGCCGGGACCGTGCGCGTGGCCACCGTGCACTCGATCGGCCTCTACGAGCTGTCGCGGCCGATCAAGCGCTACTTGAAGGCCTATCCCCAGGTGCACCTCCACCTCGAGTACAGCCGCTCGAGCAAGATCTACGAGGACGCCCTCAAGGGCAACGTCGACCTCGGGATCGTCGCCTACCCGAGCCGCCGCCCCCAGATCACGCTCCTGCCCTTCCGGCAGGACCGGCTGGTGCTCGTGTGCCCGCCGGCGCACCCGCTCGCCCGCCACCGCCAGGTGTCGATCAAGAAGCTCGCCGGCGAGGCGATGGTGGGGTTCGAGCGCGACATCCCCACCCGCAAGGAGACCGACCGCATCCTGCGGCGCAACGACGTCGAGGTCCGCTACGTGATGGACCTCGACAACATCGAGACCATCAAGCGGGTGGTCGAGATCGGGCGGGGGGTGGCGCTGCTGCCCGAGCCGGTGGTGAAGCCCGAGCTGCGCAGCAAGGCGCTCGCGATGGTCCACATCTCCGACGAGACCTTCCTGCGCCCGCTCGGCATCATCCACCGCCAGGGCAAGCACTTCTCGCCGGCGGCGGAGAAGTTCATCGAGTTCCTGCGGGCGGAGGGGTAGCCGGCACGGGCGGCACGTCGGCGGCGGTCTCCTCGGGACACATCACGAACGGGCGAGCGATCAAGCCGGCGATACGACCGGGAAGCCGAGAAGCGCGGCGGCTTCGGCCATTCGCTCGTCGTAGGTCACCAGGGCCGTCAGCTCGGGCGCGATGAAGGAGGCAACCAGTCTCGCCGCCGGACGACCCCGAACGGTCACTTCGATGCTCTCGCCGAGCCGGACTCGCTCGACTGCCATCGCGGCGTTCTACTGAAGCTGCCTGACGCCGATGGTGCCCATGTGCGGCACGGTAGTACATGGCCCCTACCCCTCGTCGCGCATCGCCGGAAACAGGACGACGTCGCGCAACGACTCGGCGCCGGCGAGCAGCGCGACCAGACGATCGATCCCCAGCCCGAGGCCCGAGTTGGGCGGCATGCCGTACTCCATGCACTCGATGTAGTCGTCCTCCATCATCATGGTCTCGGCGTCGCCCCGCTCGCGGTAGGCCTGCTGCTCGAGCATGCGCGCGCGTTGCTCGACCGGGTCGATCAGCTCCGAGTAGGCCTTCACGATCTCCCAGGAGTTGACGACCACCTGGAACATGTCGAGCACGCGGGGATTCGCGCTGCTGCGCCGTGCGAGAGGAACCAGCTCGGCGGGGTGGTGGACGAGGAACACCGGCCCGACGAGGTGCGGGCGCACGGCGCGCTTGTAGAGGCCGTCGACGAGCGCGGGGTACGAGGGAAGCTGGTCGGGATCCAGGCCGCGCGCGCGGGCGACGGGCGCGAGCTTCTCCCACGTGTCGAGCGCCGCCAAGTCGACGCCCGCGCGCTCGCGCACGGCGTCGGTGAACGACACCTCCGGCCAGTCGCCGCCGAGCTCGATCGGGACGCCCGCGCACTCGACGCGGGTGCCGCCGGTCACCTCGCGCACCACGTGCTGGATCAGCTCGCGCACCAGCGTCATGTTTTCGCGGTAGCTCCAGTAGGCCGCATACCACTCGAGCATGGTGAACTCCTGGAGGTGCGACGGATCCATGCCCTCGTTGCGGAAGTTCTTGCCGATCTCGTAGACGCGCTCGAGGCCGCCGACCACGAGGCGCTTGAGGTACGTCTCCGGCGAGATGCGCAGGTAGAGCGGGCGGTCGAGCGCCTCGTGGCGGGTGACGAACGGCCGCGCCGCGGCGCCCGACGCGGCCGCCTGGAGGATCGGCGTCTCCACCTCGAGGAACCCGCGGGCGTCGAGGAAGGCCCGCACCAGGCGGATCACCCGCGAGCGCAGCGTGAAGCGGTCGCGGGTGTCCGGGTTCGCGATCAGGTCGAGGTAGCGCCGCCGGTAGCGCAGCTCGTGGTCCTTGAGCCCGTGCCACTTCTCGGGCAGCGGCCGCAGGCTCTTGGCGAGAAACGAGAGCCGGCGGGTGCGGACCGTCCGCTCGCCCTTCTGCGTCGTCCACAGCTCGCCCTCGATGCCGACGAAGTCGCCTAGGTCGAGCAGCCGCACCACCGCGTCGTCCTGCGCGGAGAGGACCCCGCGCTCGAAGCTCACCTGCGCGCGGCCCGAGCGGTCCATCACGTGGGCGAACGCGAGCCTGCCGAAGCTGCGCAGCGTGAGCAGGCGCCCTGCCACCCGCACCGCGGCACCGTCGGGAAGGCGCATGGCGTCGGCGAGGACGTGCGTGCAGTCGAAGCGCTCGGCGTAGGCCGGCACGCCGAGCGCGCGCAGCTTCTCGAGCTTCTCGAGGCGGGCGCGGCGGAGGTCGTCCGTCATCGGCGCGAATCCTGGCGCGCTTGCAGAGCGAGCGCAAACCGGATGAAGAGGCGCAGCGATGCGCGCGATCGCGGTCCTCCTCCTCGCCTCGGGGCTCGCGGCGCTCGGCTGCCGGCGGCCGCGGCCGGCGCCCACCGCGGCCCCGTGCACCCACGTGCAGGCGACGCGGGAGGTCCGCGGCCTCGCGCTCTGCGAGGACGTGTGGACGTGCGCGCGGCCGCCCGACGGGGCGTTCGACCGCGTCGGGCTGCGGCGCATCGCGGCGTGCCGCGGCGGCACGGGACCGCTCGTGCTCTACCTCCCGGGCATGCACATGACCGGCGATGTCCCCACGACCGACGCGCGGGCCGACCTGCGCCTCTACCTCGCGCAGGCGGGTATCCGCACGTGGGCGATCGACTACCGGACGCACGCCGTGCCCGCCGACGCCACCCCCGCCGATCTCGAGGCCCTCGGCCACTGGACGGCGCAGCTCTTCGCCGACGACGTCCGGTGGGCGATGGCCTTCGTCCGCGCGGCCGAGCCCGGGCCGATCGTGCTCGCGGGATTCAGCTTCGGGGGCGCGCTCGCCTACCGCGTGGCGACCGCGGAAAGGCCCGCGGGGCTCGTCGTCCTCGACGCCGCGGCGGGCGCGGGGCGCGCGCCGCGCGGCTCCGGCCCCGCGCTCGACGTCGCCTCCGGCCGGCTCCCGTGGCCCGCGCGCCGCGAGCTCCTCGCCGCCGTCATGGTCGACCCTGCCGCGCCGTCGCCGCTGCCCGGCTATCCGTCCGCGGGCGCCGCGCTGGCCGACGTGCTCTGGACGTCGCCGACCTTCGGCGGCCAGGGCGGGCTGTCGGCGGCGCGCGACGGCGCGAGCGACCCGCAGCTCCTCGCTCGGCTGCTCGCCGGCGAGGACCGCTGGTGGCCGCGGGCGGCGCTCGACGACGCGCCGCCGCGGCCGCCGAGGACCCCGCTGCCGGTGCTCGCGTTCGCGAGCACGCGGCTGGGGCCGGCGTGGGTGGAGCGGGTCCGGGCATCGGCACGGGCGTGGGGCGGCCCCGGCGCCGAGGTCCGGGAGCTGCCGGGCTACGGGCACCTCGACGTGCTCGTCGGCCGCAACGCCCTCCGCGACGTGTTCGAGCCCGTGCGGGCCTGGCTCACCGGCGCGCCGGCGGATTGACTCCTCGCGCGGCCGCCTCGATACTCCGGGGACCATGCGCAAGCGGCGCGTCGCGGTGATCGGCGCCACGGGAATCGCAGGACAGCAGGCGCTCGTCGCGCTCGCCGATCACCCGTGGTTCGAGGTGGCCGCGGTGGCGGCCTCCAGCCGCTCGGCGGGCCGACCCTACCGCGAGGCCATCCGCGACGGCAGCGGCGCTCGGCGCTGGTTCTGCCGGGAGGAGCCGCCCGCGGCCGTGCTCGATCTCCCCGTCGAGGACGGCGAGCGCTTCGATCCCGGCGGGGTCGACCTCGTGCTCTCGGCGGTCGAGAGCGATGCCGCGCGCGCGCTCGAGCCGCGCTGCGCCGCCGCGGTGCCCGTGCTGAGCACCGCCGCGGCCTTCCGCTACGAGCCCGACGTGCCCATCGTGGTTCCGGGCGTGAACCTCGCCGCCCACCTCCCGTTGATCGAGCACCAGCGCCGGCGCCGGGGCTGGAAGGGCTTCGTGCTGCCGCAGTCGAACTGCACGGTGGTCGGGCTCGCGATCTCGCTCAAGCCGCTCGCCGACGCGTTCGGCATCGAACGGGTGCTGGTGACCACGATGCAGGGCCTCTCCGGGGCGGGCCGCTCGCCGGGCGTGATCGGGCTCGACATCGTCGACAACCTCGTCCCCTACATCCCGAAGGAGGAGGAGAAGGTCGCCGCCGAGACCGGCAAGATCCTCGGCACCCTCGGCGAGGGCGGCATCGTCCCGCATCCCGCGCCCGTCGGCGCCACCTGCACGCGCGCGGCGGTGCTCGACGGGCACACGGTCGCGGTGACCGTCGAGACGACGCGCCCCGCCGAGCCCGCGGCGGCCGCCGCGGCGATGCGGGCGTTCCGGGGCGACTACGCCGGCCTCGACCTCCCGAGCGCGCCCGCGCACCCGATCGTCGTCCACGACGACCCGTTCCGCCCCCAGCCCCGCCTCGACCGCGACCGCGACGGCGGGATGGCGACCAGCGTCGGGCGGCTGCGCCCGGAGCCCGCGCTCCACCGTGGGCTCAAGTACGTGGCGCTCTCGCACAACACACGCATGGGGGCGGCGAAGGGGCTCGTGCTGGTGGCCGAGTACCTCGCCCACGCCGGCCTGCTCTGACCCCGGTCTCTACGAGCGTGGCCGCGCTCGTTGACACGAACGTCCTCGTCTATCGAGCGGTCGTCTCCCGCCCGATCGCCGGCGAGCCGCCGCTACTCGAGCCGGCGGCAGCCCGGCGCGAAGCCGAGGGGCTGTTGGCCCAGCTCACGCTGCTCTACCCGAACGAGGCGGTGTACGCACCGCGCTGCGCGGCGCGGCGGCGTATCAGCTCCCGTGGTTCGACGCCCACCTTTGGGCGTACGCCGAGCATTACGGCCTGGAAGAGCTCGTCTCCGAGGACTTCCAGCACGACCGGCTCTACGGCACCGTCCGCGCCGTCGATCCCTTCCGCCGCGGCTGACGCGACCCACACACGGCGGCCACGGGGCACGCGCGGCAGCGCGGCGCGCGCGCCGTGCAGACCGTGGCGCCCAGGTCCATCAGCGCCTGGTTCCAGTCCGACGACCGCCGCCGCGGCACGAGCGCCTGGGCAAGCGCCCACGTCCGGCGGGTCCGCCTGGCCGACCCGCGCGCCCCGCGGAGCCGGAAGACCCGGCCGAGCACGCGGGCGACGTTGGTGTCCACGGTGGCGACGTCCTGCCCGAAGGCGAGGCTCGCCACCGCGGCCGCGGTGTAGCGGCCGACCCCGGGCAGGCGCGCCAGCTCCTCCGGCCGCTCGGGGAAGACCCCGCCCCGCTCGCGGGCGACGTGGCGCGCGGCGGCGTGGAGGTTGCGCGCCCGGGCGTAGTAGCCGAGGCCGTCCCAGCTCTCGCGCACCGCGTCGAAGGGGGCGGCGGCAAGATCCTCCAGGGTGGGATAGCGCGCGAGGAAGCGGGGGTAGAACTCACACACCCGCGCCACCTGCGTCTGCTGGAGCATCACCTCCGAGACCAGGACGTGGTAGGGGTCGTCCGCCCCCCGCCAGGGAAGGTCGCGGCGGTGGCGGCGGTACCAGGCGAGCAGCCGGCGGCGGAAGAGGCGGGCGCGCGGCGGGATGCCGTGCGGCTTGCGCTCCACACTGCGCCGCCGCCGCGCTACGATGGCGGTCATCGAGGGGTGTCTCGATGAGCTGGGCTCGCAGAAAGCTCTTCGACGTCGCGGCCCGGGTGCTGACCAAGCCCCGGGCGAAGTACGACCTGCTCCTGCCCGTCGATCTCGAGGCGCTGCGCCGCACGCTGCGCAAGGGCGACGTGATCCTGGTCGACGGCGAGCAGCGGGTGAGCCAGGTCATCAAGTACCTCACGCAGAGCACGTGGTCGCATGCGGTCCTCTACATCGGCGACGAGCTGGTCCGGCGCAAGCCCGCGCGGCACGCCGCGCTCCTCGAGCGCCACGCCGCCGACGCCGAGCACCTGATCGTCGAAGCGCTGATGGAAGAGGGGGTCACCGCCTCGCCGCTCGCCAAGTACGAGCGCTACAACCTGCGCGTCTGCCGGCCGATCGGGCTCAGGCGCGACGACCTCGCGCGCATCCTCGACGAGGTCCTGGGGCAGCTCGGGCACCGCTACGACGTGCAGAACGTCGTCGACCTGGCTCGCTACTTCTTCCCGGTGAGCCTGATCCCACGGCGGCTCCGCCGCCGCGCGCTCGGCTTCGGCAGCGGGCTCCCGACCGAGGTGATCTGCTCGAGCATGATCGCCCGGGCCTTCCAGAACGTGGGCTTCCCGATCCTCCCGGCGCTCACCCCGGATCCCGAGCCGCGGCCGCGGCGGCGCTGGGCGGAGCTGCTCGGGCGGATGGCGCCCTATCCGGCGATCTTCCACCGCCAGGTCGAGACGCTCATCACCCCGCGCGACTTCGACCTCTCGCCGTACTTCGAGGTGGTGAAGATCGCCCCCGTCGAGCGCGCCAAGTTCGACTACCGCCGCATCCGCTGGGCGTGAGGCCCGCCGAACGGGCTCTCGTACCGCGCCCGCGGCCCGAGCTCCTCGGCGATGCCGAGCAGGCGGTTGTACTTCGCGGTGCGCTCGGAGCGGCACGGGGCGCCGGTCTTGATCTGCCCGCAGCCGGTCGCCACCGCCAGGTCGGCGATGAACGGGTCCTCGGTCTCGCCCGAGCGGTGCGACACGACCGCGCCGTAGCCCGCGCGGGCGGCGCGCGCCATCGCCGCGCGCGTCTCGGTGAGCGTGCCGATCTGGTTCACCTTGATCAGCACCGCGTTGGCGACGCCCTCGGCGATGCCGCGGGCGAGGATCGCGTCGTTGGTGACGAAGATGTCGTCCCCGACGAGCTCGATGCGCCCCCCGAGGGCCGCGGTGAGCCGCTTCCAGCCCGCCCAGTCGTTCTCGCCGAGGCCGTCCTCGATCAGCACGATCGGGTAGGCGTCGCACCAGCGCGCGTAAAGCGCGATGAGATCGTCGGACGAGTGGCGCGCGCCGCCGGCCTTGCGGAAGACGTAGCCGTCGCCCTCGGCGAGCTCGCTCGCCGCGGGGTCGAGCGCGAGCGCCACGTCCCGTCCGGGGGTGAGCCCCGCCTCCTCGATCGCCGCCACCAGGAGGTCGAGGGCCTCCTCGTGGGCGCGCAGCGCGGGCGCGAAGCCGCCCTCGTCGCCAACCGCGGTGCCGAGCCCGCGCGCGTCGAGCCGCGCACGCAGCGCGTGGTAGACCTCGACGCCCCAGCGGATCGCTTCGGGGAAGCTCGGCGCCCCGTGCGGGGCGATCATGAACTCCTGGAAGTCGAGCGGGTTGCTCGCGTGCCGGCCGCCGTTGATGACGTTCATGAGCGGCACGGGGAGCCGCGTCGCCGCCTCGCCCCCGAGCGCGCGGTAGAGCGGCTGCCCCGCGGCCGCGGCGATGGCGCGCGCCGCCGCCAGCGAGACCGCGACCAGCGCGTTGGCGCCGAGCCGGCCCTTGTTCTCGCTGCCGTCGAGCGCCACCAGCTTGGCGTCGATCAGGTTCTGATCGGCCTCGAGGCCGGCGAGCGCCGGGGCGAGCACCGTGTTGACGTTGGCGACCGCGCGCAGCACGCCCTTGCCCCGGTAGCGGCGCGGGTCGCCGTCGCGCAGCTCGGCCGCCTCCCGCTCGCCGGTCGACGCGCCGGCGGGGACCGCGGCGTGCCCGATCGCACCGCCGGCAAGGGTGACCGTCGCCTCGACGGTCGGCAAGCCGCGCGAGTCGAGGATCTCGCGCGCGTGGATGCGTTCGATGGTCGGCATGTCAGCTCCTCACGAGTCGGAATGGCGGATCACCACCACCCACACCTCAGACAGCAGCGGCAGCACGGGCACGACGCGCTCGAGCACGAGCCCGGCGCGTGCCACCTCGTCGGCCAGCTCCGCCCGCGTGAGCCGCGGGCTCTGCTTGGCGCGCAGCCCGACCGCGCGGCGGAGCGCGCGACCGAGGCTCTTGGCGGTGTAAGGGTGGCAGACGGTGGCGACGAGCGGGCCGCGCGCGAGCGAGGCGAGCCCCGCCAGCACGCGCGGGCGGATCGCCGACGGCAGGTGCATGAGGAAGCGGCTCGAGATCACCGCCGCGAAGCCGCCGCCCCGCCACGGCGGGGCCTCCAGGTCCGCGCGCACGTGGCCCACGGTCCCGCCGCGCTCGCGCGCCACTGCGAGCATCGCCGGCGAGATGTCGGCGCCGACCACCCGCAGCCCCCGCGCCCGGAGAAAGCCCGTGAGGATACCGGTGCCGCACGGCGCGTCGAGGACGACACCGCCCGGCGCCACCCCGCCGAGCGCGCGTCCGAGCGCCCGCTCGAGGAGCCGCAGGTTGAGCCGCCGCACGAGGCTCCCGTAGCGGCGGCGCTCGTAGCGACGCGCGTCGAGGGTCTGGTAGCCCAGACGCGCGTCGTAGTGCGCAGCCGCCGGCGCCGACATCGCGGGCGCACGCTAACAGCGCTTGCCCGGGCGTGCAATTGCGAAGGCCCGGGGCTATGCGGTGCGGGATGCGCGCCGCGCGGGAGGCCCTCGGGCTCGTCGTCGTGTGCGCGGCGCTCTACCTCGCCGGCACGGGCACGACGCCCTTCTACACGCGCGGCGAGCCGCGCGAGGGGCTGGTCGCGCGCGAGATGCTGGCGAGCGGCCGCTGGCTCGTGCCCGAGCGGCCGGCGGGCGAGGTGGCGCGCAAGCCGCCGCTCTACTACTGGCTCGCCGCGGCGTGCCTGCGGGCGCTCCCGGCCGAGCCCGAGCGGGCGCTGCGGCTGCCCTCGGCGCTCGCCGGCACCGCCGGGGTGCTCGCGACCTGGGCGGCCGCCCGGCGAGCCTTCGGGGCCGCCGCCGGGCTGCCGGCGGCGCTCGCGCTCGCCACCTCCTTCGAGTGGGCACGCGCGGCCACCAGCGCTCGCGTCGACATGACGCTCGGGGCGGCGCTCGCGCTGGCGTTCGCGGCCTGGGCGGCGGCGGTCGCGGGAGGCCGGCGCGGGCTCTTCGTAGCGGCGGCCGCCGGTGTGGCGCTCGGGACGCTCGCCAAGGGGCCGGTGGCACTCGTGCTCCCGGCCCTCGCATTCGCCGGGCTCGCCGCGGCCCGGCGCGACGCGCGGCTGCCCATCCGGCTCCACGTGCCGTGCGTGCTCGCCGCGGCGGCGGTGGTGGCCGGCGCCTGGTACGCTGCCGCGTTTGCGGCCGAGGGCGGCGCCTTCCTGCGCGTGGTCGCGCGCGAGAACCTGCTGCGCTTCGTCGACACGGCCGACGCCGGGACCGGGCACGCGCACGGCGCCGCATATCTCGTCGGCCTCGGGCTGGTCGGGCTTTTGCCCTGGACGCCGCTGCTCCCACTCGCGGCCGTCCCGCTCGCGCGCCGGCCGCGGCCGCTCGCCGCCGCGCTCGCGGCCGCCTGGGTGCTCGCCGGGACCGGCTTCTTCGCGCTCGCCGCGGCCAAGCGCAGCGTCTACCTGCTGCCGCTCTTCCCCGCGGTGGCGATGCTGCTCGGGGCCGGCGTGGCCGACCCGCCGGCCGGCGGACGGCTCGCCACCACGGCGCGCGCGCTCGCGCGCGCCTACGCGCCCGCGGCGCTGCTGCTGGCAGCGGTCGCCGGCGCGTACGCCGCCGGGCTCGATCCCGCCGCCCCGCTGCGGCGCTGGCTGCGGCCCGACGACGCCGCGGCCGCCGCCGCGCTGCTCGCTGCGGCGCGCGCGCACCGGGGGATGCTCGCGGCGCTGGGGGCGGGCACCGCCGGCGCGGCCGTGCCGATTGCCCGGGCGGTCGGCCGCGCCCACTGGCGCCGCGTGGCCGTGCTCGTCGCCGGGCTCGCGCTCGCCTGGACGGTCGTCTTCGACGGCGTCGTCCACCCCGCGATCGCCCGCGACCGGAGCCTCGCTTCCTTCATGGCCGAGGTCGCGCGCCTCGTGCCGCCCGACGCGCCGCTCTACGCCTCGTTCCCGCCCGATCCCGAGCTGCGCTTCTACGCGCCACGCCCGCTGTGGCACTGGCCGGCCGACGGCGGCGCCACCGCCCGTCGCGTGCTCCTGTGGGAAGACGAGTGGCGGCGGCTCGCCGATCCCCCGGCGCCGCTCGCCGCGAGCGCCGTGCGCCGGCCGGCCCGCGGGCGCCTCCTGCTGCTCGACGTTCCCCCGGATCAGAAGGGATAGTTGACGCCGGTGAAGATCGCGGTGCCCTCGGCCCCGCGGCCGACGTCGACGAAGCCCACGACCTGGGGGCGCACGACGCCGCGGAAGCCCAAGCCGTAGGCGACGTGCAGGTTGGAGACCGGCGAGTCGGTCACGTGCTGGAAGACCTGCCCGGCCTCGAGGAACGGCGCCACCTCCACCTCGGCGTTGACCCCGAAGAGCCGCCGCTGCCAGACCCGCGTGCGCAGCTCGGCCGCGCCGAGCGCGCGGTTGAAGTCGATGAAGCGGTCGCCGCCGAAGGCGCGCAGCGTGCGGCGGCCGCCGAGGCTGCTCATCTCCCAGAACGGCGTATCCTTGCTGCCGCTGACGTAGTCGCCGAGCAGGCGCAGCGCGAGGATCGGGTTGCCGTGGCGCAGCGGGATGAAGTCGCGCCACTCCATGCCGAACTTGACGAACGACGTCGAGCTGCCGAGCCGGCGGTCGGCTGCCTCGGTGTAGGCGGTCGCGAGGGCGCCGCGCGTCGGGATGTCGATGTCGTCGCGGCTGTCGTAGGTGAGCGCCACCTGGTGGGCCCAGTACACGCCGCCTTCCAGCCCCCGGTTGCGGGTCTCGGGGTGCTCGCGGCCGATGAAAGGGATGCCGCTCACCTGCCCCGGCTCGACCGAGAAACGGCGAATGCGCATGCGGTAGGAGAGGTTGACGCTCGGCAGGAGCCACACTCCCGGGGTCACCTGGGCAAGCGTGTCGTTGTCCGTGTAGTTCGACTCGAACAGGAGGTGGGACTGGTTGCCGAAGCCGTAGAACCGCTCGGTCGAGTCCCGCTCGTGCATCGCGTAGGCGAGCAGGAAGGCGCGACCGTCCCAGAGCCCGCGGTCCTCGTAGGTGAGCTCGTAGTCCTCGTCCCGGGTCGTGGATTTCCCGAGCACGAGCGAGTAGCGGCGCGTGTCCGTCGGGTAGCCGAAGAAGCGGAAGGTCGGGAAGAAGCCCTTGGTCTTGTTGTAGGCGGCGTCGGGGGCGAGCATGTAGCGGATGTGGTCCTGATCGTCGGTGAAGAGCGCGACGCCGAGGAGCCCGATGGTGTTGCCCTCGTTCGGGTCGGTGACGATCTCGGGGATGGGAATGATGCTGACGGCCCGGGCGCCGCCCGCCGCCAGCAGCGCCCCGACGAGCGCGGCGGCGATCAGTGCGCGGCGGCGAAATTGGTGAGCACCCATCGGTCACCGAAGCGCGCATGGACGCGGAAGCCGCCGGGCACGAGCCCGTCCGGGCGGTCGCGACGCTGCTGCGGGTCGCTCACCAGCGCGACGTGCGCGCCCGACATCCACCGTCGCTCGAACGCGGGGCGCGCCAGGAACATCGTCCCGACCGCGCCGGCGAGGTACGTCGGCGGCACGAAGCCCGGCACCGCGAGCAGCGTGATCGGGCGATCCGCGTAGTAGGCGAGGCCGCCCACGATCTGGTACTCCTGAGGCGCTTCGAAGACCACCTCCGTGTCCGCGGGAAGATCGGCGAGCGCGCGCGCCACCGGCCGCCACGAGAAGATCGGCTCCGCGAGCACCTCGGCGCGCAGCACGATCGCCGTGAACGCCGCGCCGAGGACGGCGAGGCTTGCGAGCACCCCCCACGCCCGACGGCCGAGCGCGGCGACGGCGGTGGCGGCACCGGCGCCGAGGAGCACGAGGCCGGCGGGCTCGACCAGCCCCCCCAGCCCCGGCGTCTCGCCGATCCAGTATTCGCCCGCGAGCAGGCGCGCGCCCACGGCGAGGAGGGCGGCGCCCGCCGCCGCCGCCGCCGCGCCCGCGGCGGCCAGCCCGAGCCACACCCCGCGGCCCACGTGCCCCGCCCGCAGGCGCTCCCAGCCGCGCGCGGCGAGCAGCGCGACCGCGGGAAGCGCCGGCAGCCCGTAGTGCTCGAGGCGCGACGGCGCGAGCGAGAAGAAGAGCATCAGCCCGCCGCCCCACGTCCAGCAGAGCAGCGAGGCACGCGCCTCGCGCGGGGCGCGCGCGCCGAGGCCCGCGAGGGCCTCGCGGGCGGTGAGCGGCACGAGCAGGATCCACGGCGCGGCGCGAAAGAGCAACGCGCCCCAGAAGAAGGGCAGGGAATCGCCCTCCGAGTCGCGCGGCAGCTTCGCGTCGAAGAAGAAGAGGAGGTGCTGGTTGACGACGTAGTCCCAAGCGAAGCCCGGATGGCGTAGCGCCACCGCGACATGCCAGGGCAGCACGATCGCCGCGAGCACGAGGAGCCCGAGCCCCGGCCGCAGCCGCGCGACGCCGCGCCAGCCTCGCGCGCGCAGCGTGAGCGCGCCGATCGGCAGCCCCGCGATCACCAGCGGCACGAGCCCCTTGTCGAGCACGCCCACCGCGAGCAGGGCGTAGAGCCCGACGAGCCAGCGCGTGCGCCGGCCGCCCGTCGCCGTCGTGGCATGGTGCCAGCAGAGCAACGCCCCGGTCACGGTCGCGACCAGGATGGCGTCGGGCCGCAGCGTGCGCGCCTCGAGCCCGAAGCCGAGCGTGGTGGCGAGCAGCATTCCCGCGAGCAGCCCCGCGCCCTCGCCCCACAGCCGCGCGCCGAGCCGGCAGGTGAAGACGATGGTCGCAACCGCCGCCGCGAGCGGGACGAGGCGCGCCCACTCCGTGGGCCCTCCCGCGAGGTGGAAGACCACGGCCGCGAGCCAGTAGACGAGCGGCGGCTTGTTGAGGAACAGGGTCCCGTCGAGGCGAGGGGTGATCCAGTCGCCGGTGCGCAGGATCTGGCGCGCGACCTCGGCGTAGCGCCCCTCGTTGTCGTAGAACGCGGGCAGCTCGAGGTGCACGGCGAGCAGGCCGCCCACGGCGGCCGCGAGCCCGAGGGCCGCGCGGACGTGCGCCGACGCCGGCGTCGCGGCCGTCGCGCGCGCCGTCACCGCAGCGACCGCCTCCACGGCACCCTGCCGCGCTGCCACCGCGTTCCTTTGGGTGATCGGTCCAGGAAAGTCAATCGCTCGCGCGCGCCCACTTGCGCCGCCCCCCTCGTGACCGGTAGCATCCCCGAAATTTTTCGCAGGAGTCGCCAGACGATGGAGGCGCTAGCACGGGCCGAGGCGCACCAGCGCGTGCCCTTGATGGACCTCACGCGCGAGTTCCGCGCGCACCGCCACGAGATTCTCGCCGCCTGCGAGCACGTGCTCGCGCGCATGCACCTCCTCGGCGGGGAGGAGGTGCGCGCCTTCGAAGCCGAGGCGGCCGCATACCTCGGGGTGCGCCACGTCCGCGGCGTCGGCTCGGGCACGGACGCGCTGCGGCTCGTGGTGCAAGCCGCGGGTCTCGAGCCCGGCGACGAGGTGCTCATCCAGGCGAACGCCTTCGTGGCGGCGGTCGAGGCGCTCTACGAGGCCGGCGTGCGGCCGGTGCCCGTCGACGTCCGCCTCTCCGACCTCGGGCCCGATCCCGAGGAGCTCGAGGCCCGTGCGACGCCGCGCACGCGCGCCGTCCTCGTCGTCCATCTCTACGGCTTCCCGGTCGACCTCAAGCCCGTGCTGGGCTTCGCCCGCGCCCGCGGCCTTGCCGTCCTCGAGGACTGCTCGCACGCGCACGGCGCGCGGCTCGACGGCCGGCGCGTCGGCTCCTTCGGCCTCGCCGGAGCCTTCAGCCTGGGCGTGGTGAAGAACCTCGCCGCCTACGGCGACGCCGGCATGGTCAGCACCAACGACGCCGCGCTCGCCGAGCGGGTGCGCCATCTCGGCACCCACGGCCAGGTGAAGAAGAACACGCACGCGTTCTACGGCGGCAACAGCCGCCTGGACGAGATCCAGGCGGCGCTGCTGCGCGTGAAGCTGCGGGTGCTCGACGCGCGCAACCAGCGCCGGGCGGAGATCGCCGCCTACTACACGGAGCGCCTGCGCGAGCTCGTCGTCACGCCGCCCGTCGATCCGCGCCGCACGCACGTCTACCACCAGTACGTCGTGCGGACCCCCGAGCGGGACGCGCTGCGCGCCCACCTCGCGGCGCAGGAGATCGAGACGGGCATCCACTACCCGACGCCGATCCACCGCCAGCAGGCCTGGGTCGACGCCTACGGCGCGGGCCCGAGCCTGCCGCGCGTCGAGCAGGCGGCGCGCGAGATCCTCTCGTTGCCCGTCCACCCCGACCTCAGCGATGCCGAGGTCGAGCGCGTGGTGGACGCGGTGGGACGCTTCTTCCGGTGACGCTGCCCGCCGACACGCCGGCGTTCTCGGTCGTCGTGCCGGTCTACAACGAGGAGGGCAACGTCGAATCCCTCTTCGCCGAGATCTCCCACATGGCCGCCGGCATCGGCCGCCCCTACGAGGTGGTGTTCGTCAACGACGGCAGCGCCGACGCGACCCTCTCGCGCCTGTGCGCGCTCGCCGCCGACGATCCGCACCTCCGCATCGTCGACCTCGACGGGAACTTCGGCGAGGCCGCGGCGCTCTCGGCGGGCTTCGCCCACGCGCGCGGGGCGGTGGTGGTGACCCTCGACGGCGACGGCCAGAACGATCCGAACGACGTCCCGCGGCTGCTCGCGGCCCTCGACCGTGACGGGGTCGATGCCGCGAGCGGGCGGCGGCTCGCGCGCGAGGAGCCCTTCTTCTCCCGGGTGCTGCCCTCGAAAGCTGCCAACTGGCTCATCGCCCGCGTGACGCGGGTGCCGGTTTACGACTGCGGCTGCGGGCTCAAGGCCTACCGGCGCACGCTGCTCGAAGGGGCGCAGCTCCCGCGCGGCATGAATCGCTTCCTCCCCGCCATCCTCGGCGTCGACGGCGGCCGGGTCGTCGAGGTGACCACGCGGGATCGGCCGCGCGCCTCGGGGGCGTCGCACTACGGCCTCTCCCGGCTCTTCGTCGTGCTGCGCGACCTCCCGTCGCTGCCTTTCCTGGTTCGCCGCCCGCCCCCGGGCCCGCGGCTCGTGCGCGCGCTCGGCGCCGCGGTCGCCGTCGGTGCCGCCGTCACGGCCGCCGCGCTCGCCGGCGCGGGCCTCGCGCCCGCAGCACGCCTGCCGCTCGCCGTCGGGGCGGCGCTCGCGGCGGCGCTCGCCGCCGTCGCGTACGCGGTCCGTCACAACGTTCACCGCTTCGTACGCGCCCGGGAGCAGGGAGTGTTCCGGGTGCGGAGGGTGCTCGACCATGGAAACGTCCCGGCTGAACATCGCCCTCGTCGGCGTCGGCTACTGGGGGAGGAACCTGCTTCGGACCTTCGGTCGCCTGCCGACGGCGCACGTCACGCATCTCTGCGACCTTGATCCCGAGCGCCAGGCGGCGCTCAAGGCCGAGCACCCCGAGCGGTCGGTGACCGGCGACTACGCGGGGCTGCTCGCCCGGCGCGACGTCGACGCGGTCGTGCTCGCGACGCCGCCGTCGCGCCACCACGCGATGGCGCTCGCCGCGCTGCGCGCGGGCAAGCACGTCTGGGTCGAGAAGCCGCTCGCGCTCGCCGCCGCCGAGGGGCGCGAGCTCGTGGAGGCCGCCCGCGCCGCGGGCCACATCCTGTTCGTCGACGAGACCTTCCTCTACGACCCGCTCGTGCGCGAGATGAAGCGGCTGATCGACGCGGGCGCGCTCGGCGCCGTCGTGCACCTCTCGTTCGAGCGGCTCGGCATGGGACGCATCAAGCGCGACTCGAACGTGTGGTGGAACTCCGCCCCGCACGACGTGTCGATCCTGCTCCACCTGGTGCCGCGTCCGGTGGTCCACGTGCGCCTGCACGAGCACTGCCACCTCCAGTCCGGCATCGCGGACATGACCGTGTGCGATCTCGAGCTCGACGGCGGGATCTCGGCGCACGTCTACTTGAGCTGGCTCGACCCCGAGAAGACCGCCCGCGTGACCGTCGTCGGGCGCGAGCGCATGCTCGCCTACGAGGGACGCTTCCAGAAGCGTGCGCTCACGCTCTACGACTACGCGCTCGACCGCACCGAGGCGGCAGGCGCGGCGGTGATTCCGGTCACTCGCTTCGAGGGCCGGCCGGTCGAGGTGCCCGCCGCGGCCGAGCCGCTCGAGCTCGCCGCGGCGCACTTCGCCGAGTGCGTGCGCACCGGGGCGGAGCCGCTGTCGAGCGGCGCCCGCTCGCTGCGCGTCGTCGAGGTGCTGGAGGCCGCCGAGCGGGGGGCGACCCGCGGAGGGACGGCCGGTTAGCGCCGCCGCGGCCGACGCCGCGCGGCCCCGGCCCTCCTGGATCCGCACCGCCCTGGCCGCGCTGGTGGGAGCGGCGCTCCTGGCGCTCCTGCTCTGGCACACGGGGCTCGACCCGATCGTCGACCGGCTCGGCGAGCTCGGCGCGCGGGGGCCGCTCGTGCTCCTGCCCTACCTCGTGATCGCCTACGTCGACGCGCGCGGCTGGCGGTGCACGCTCCCGGCCGTCCCGCGGGTGCCGCTGCACCACCTCTACCTCGTCCGTATGGCCGGCGAAGGCGTCAACAGCATCACGCCGGCGGCGGCGGTGGGCGGCGAAGGCGTGAAGGTCTACCTGCTGCGGGCGTGGGGGGTCTCCGGATCCGACGGTCTCGCCTCGGTGATGATCTCGAAGACCGCGCTCACGACCGCGCAGAGCTTCTTCGTGATCCTCGGGCTCGCGGCGCTCTTCGACCGCCTCGAGCTGCGCGCCCTCGGCGCGGCCTGGATGGTGGTCCTGCTGCTCACGCTCACCGGCTTCACCTTCGGTCTCATGTACCTCCAGCGCCGCCGGCCGGCGCAGACCGTGTGGGGGTGGCTGCACCGCCTGATGCCGCGCGCGCGCTTCGTCACCTGGCTGCGCCACCGCGCCGCGGCGGTCGACGAGCGGCTCGCCGGGTTCTACCACCGCGAGGGCCCCACCTTCTGGCGCGCCTCGGCCTGGCATCTCGCGGGCTGGCTCATCGGCGTTCTCGAGGTCTACCTCATCATGCGGCTCATCGACGCGGCGATCCCGCTGCGCGACGCGCTCATCATCGAAGCGCTCTCGCAGCCGATCCGTGCCACGGCGCTCATCATTCCGGGCGGCCTCGGGACACAGGAGGTGGGCGGCGTCGCGCTGTGCACCTTCCTCGGCATCCCGGAGCCCGCGGGAGTGACGCTCTGGCTGCTCAAGCGCGCGCGCGAGCTGGTCTTCGACGGCGTGGGGCTCCTCTACCTGGCGCGTCACACGACGCGGAGCCCGGCGTGAGCGCCTCGATCGCCACGCGCGCGCTCGGCCGCCGCGGCCTCGTCGTCTCGCGCCTCGGGCTCGGGCTCGCGGCGCTCGGCCGCCCGGGCTACATCACGCTCGGCCGCGACCGCGACCTGCCGGCGGAGCGCACGCGCGAGGCGATGTACGCGCGCACGGCCGAGGTTCTCGACGCCGCCTGGGCCGCGGGCGTGCGTTACGTCGACGTCGCCCGCAGCTACGGCGAGGCCGAGGTGTTTCTCGCCCGCTGGATCGCGGCGCAGGCGGTGCCGCCGGCGGACCTCACGGTCGGGAGCAAGTGGGGCTACCGCTACACGGCCGGGTGGCGGGTGGACGCCCCGGTGCACGAGGAGAAGGAGCACTCGCTCGCACGCTTCACGACCCAGCTCGCGGAGTCACGCCGGCTTCTGGGTCCGTGGCTCGACGTCTACCAGGTGCACAGCGCGACCCTCGAGTCCGGCCTCCTCGACGACCCGGCGCTGCTGCGCGCGCTCACCGATGCTCGGCGGCGCGGCGCCTACCGGGCGGTCGGCCTCACGCTGAGCGGCCCGGGCTCGGCCGCGACGCTCGCCCGCGCGCTCGAGGCCTGCGTCGACGGCGAGCCCGTGTTCGACGCGGTGCAGGCGACCTTTAACTGCCTCGAGCCCTCGCTCGCCGGCCCTCTCGCCGCCGCGCACGCTGCCGGCCTCGGGGTGATCGCCAAGGAGGTGCTCGCCAACGGACGGCTCGCCGCGGCCAATCCCCGGCCCGAGGACCGGCCGCTCGTCGAGCGGCTCGGCGCGCTCGCCGCCGCCCGCGGCGCGGGCGTGGATCAGCTCGCGCTCGCCTTCGTCCTCGCGCACCCCTTCGTCGACGTCGCGCTCTCGGGCGCGGCGACCACCGCCCAGCTCGCCTCGCATGTGGGGGCCTTCGCCGTCGCGCTCGACGACGCGACGCTCGCCGCGCTCGGCGCGCTCGCCGAGCCCGTCGACCGCTACTGGCAGACCCGGAGCGCGCTCCCGTGGACGTGACGCGCTTTCTCTTCGTCCGCCACGGCGAAACCGAGTGGAACCGCGTGCTCCGCTTCCGCGGCCGCGCCGACGTGCCGCTCAACGCGACCGGCCGCGCGCAGGCCCGGCGCGTGGCGGCGCTGGCGGCGCTGCTCGGCCTGCCGCTGGCCACGGTCTGGAGGATCGGGCAGGACAACGCCGCGCTCAGCGTCTTCGAGCGCCGGTCCGGCGGCTTCGTCGTGGTCTCGGTCAACGACACCGGGCATTTGACTCCGCGGGCGCCGCGCGGTTAGCTGCCGCGAGACGCCCTGCGGGCGATGGAGTCCGCCCGAACCCCCCGGGTTGCAGCCGGGGTGATGACTCCTACCGCGAGAGGATCCCGTGGTAGGAGCCCCAGCCGAGATGCCCGCAACCCCGGCGCCGGACTCGCCCCTGGCGCGCCTGGCGGCCTTGGCCGAGGAGGCCGGCGCCGAGGCGCTCGCGCCCGAAGCGCGCGCCCTCGCCGCGCGTGTGCACGAAGGCCGCTTCTTCGTCGCCTGCGTCGGCCAGTTCAAGCGCGGGAAGTCGACGTTGCTCAATGCGCTCGTGGGCGATTCGGTTCTTCCCACCGGCGTGACACCCGTCACCGCGGTCGTGACCGTGCTGCGCCATGGGGCCGTCCGCGCGGCCCGCGTCCGTCACGCCACCGGCGAGTGGCAGCCGATCGATCCCGCGACGCTCTCGGCGTACGTCTCCGAGCAGGAGAATCCGGAGAACGCGAAGCAGGTCGCCGCGGTGGAGGTCTTCGTGCCGAGCCCGCTGCTCGCCGGCGGCATGTGCCTCGTCGACACCCCGGGGCTCGGCTCGGTGTTCGCGGGCAACACCGAGGCGACGCGGGCCTTCGTACCCCAGATCGACGCGGCGCTGGTCGTGCTCGGCGCCGACCCGCCGATCTCCGCCGACGAGCTGGCGCTGGTCGAGGAGGTGGCGGCACAGGTCGACGTGCTCGTCTTCGCGCTCACCAAGGCCGACCGCCTGGGCGACGCCGAGCGGGCCGAGGCCCGCGCCTTCAGCGAGCAGGTGCTCGCCCGCCGGCTCGGCCGGCCGGTGGGGCCGCTCTACGAGGTGAGCGGGGCCGAGCGGCTCACGGGCTCGGGGCCGCCGCGCGACTGGGAGGCGCTGTGCGAGCGGCTGCGCGCCGTCGCCGGCGACGCGTCCCGCGAGCGGCTCGTGCGCGGCGCCGAGGCGCGGGGCTTGCGCGTGCTCGGCGGGCGGCTCCTGCGCGAGATCGACGAGGCGCTCGGCGCCCTCGAGCGCCCGCTCGAGGAGTCCGAGCGGCGGATCGAGGCGCTGCGCCGCTGCGTGCAGGAGGCCGAGCGCTCCCTCGGCGATCTTCGCCACCTGATGATGGCCGAGCGCCAGCGGCTGCACGCGGCGCTGGTCGAGCAGCAGGAGCGCTTCCTCGCCCGCGCAGTCCCGGCCGCCCGCGCCGCCCTCGGCGAGGAGCTGAGCCAGGCCCGCGGCCTCGGGCGCGGGGCGCTGCGCCAGCGGGGGATCGAGACGGCGCAAGTCCACTTCCGGGAGGCGCTCGAGCAGTGGCGCGCCGACGAGCAGCCCGCTGCCGAGGCGCGCTACCGCAAGGCGGCCGAGCGCTTCGTCGACCTCGCCAACGAGTTCCTCGCACGGGTCGCGCGCGCCGCCGAGATGGATGGGCTGCCGCGGCGGATCGAGGGCGAGGTCGGCTTCCGCGTCAAGAGCCAGCTCTACTACACGGAGATGCTGCGGCTCACCGGCCGCTCGCCGCTGCGCTGGCTCGTGGACGCGCTGCGCCCGCCGGGCAGCGCCCGCCGCGCGGTCGCCCGCGAGGTGGGCGCCTACCTCGAGCGGCTGCTCGTCACCAACGCCGCCCGCGTCAAGAACGACCTCGACGAGCAGGTCGAGCGCAGCCGCCAGCGACTCGAGGCGGAGATCCGCGCCCACCTGCGCGACGTCCAGGCGGTCGCCGAGCGCGCGCTCGAGCGCGCGCGTGCGCAGCGCGCCCGGGGCGAGGCGGCCGCGCGCGCGGAGATCGAGCGGCTGCGCGCGCTCCGGGCGCGGGTCGAGGCCCTGCGCGGGGCGGCGGGCGATGGCTGAGCCCGCCGCGCGCGTCGCCGCGGACCGCCGCCCCGTTTGGCTCAATCGCAGCGTGCTCGCCTTCGGCCTCGCGAGCCTCCTCTCCGACGCCGGCCACGAAACCGCGACGGCGATCCTGCCGCTCTTCCTCGTGTCGCTCGGCGGATCCGCGGCCGCGCTCGGGCTCATCGAAGGCGTCGCCGACGCGCTCTCCACCGGGGCGAAGCTCCTGTCGGGATGGTACAGCGACGGCCTTCGCCATCGAAAGCCGATCGCCGTCGCCGGCTACGCCGCCACGGGCGTCGGCATGGCGGGCTTCGCGCTCACCTGGACGCCGCTACAGGTGCTCGGCGTCCGGGCGCTCGGCTGGATCGGCCGGGGAACGAGAGGGCCGGTACGGGATGCGATGCTCGCCGAGGCGGTCCCGCCGCAGGCGATCGGTCGCGCCTTCGGCTTCCACCGCGCGATGGACACCGCCGGCGCGGTCGTGGGGCCCCTGTTCGCGCTCGCGCTGGTGAGCGGGCTCGGCTATCGGGAGGTGTTCGTCGTCACGCTCGTGCCGGGCGTCCTCTCCGTGCTCGCGTTCGCGAGCGCTCCCGAGGCCGGCCGGCGGCGGGCGCGGCTCCGGTTCCGCGCGAGCCTCGCCGCGCTTCCGCCGCGCTTCCGCCGCTTCCTCCTCGCCGTGGGGCTCTTTGGCCTCGGCGACTTCGCGCGCTCGCTCCTCATCCTGCGCGCCACGCAGCTCCTGCCCGCGCACGGCCCGTTGCCTCGTGGGCAGGAAGCGATCGCGCTCTACGTGTTCCACAACCTCGTGCACGCGCTCTCGGCGTACGGAATCGGCGCGCTCGCCGGCCGAGTGGGCGCGCGTCCCGTGCTCGTCGCCGGCTATCTGACGTTCGCGCTGATGGCCGTGGGCTTCCTCCTCGCGCCGGCGCACCCGTCGTTCGCCGTGCTGCTCGGCCTCTTCGTGCTCGCCGGGCTGGCGACCTCGGCCGAGGAAGTGCTCGAGGGGGCGGCCGCGGCGGAGCTGCTCCCCGAGACGCTCCGTGGCACCGGCTTCGGCGCGCTCGCCGCCGTCAACGGCATCGGCGACCTCACCGCGAGCGCGCTCGTCGGCTGGCTGTGGGCCGCGGTGTCACCCGCCGCCGGCTTCGGCTGGGCAGCGGCGATGGGGGTCGTCGGTGCGCTCACCCTCGCCCGAGTGCGCTGAGATCGCCGGGCGACGAACGACACGTTCTCGGACCTGCTCACCGAGGCCGCCGGGATGGCAGGCTGCCCGTCTGCCGGTCTTCACGCGCCTCCGCGCGGCGGGCTTCTGCGCGGATCACCTCTGGTACCTCTTCGACCTCGCCAGCCGGCGAGTCACCGCGGCGCTGCTGGCACCGTGCCTAGCACGGATCGTGTCGGGGACCGCGGGTCGGCCGCCGTTCTCGTCGCACCTCCGCGGCTACGGCGCGCTGCCTCCCGCGGGCGCGCGCCTTCGTCCGTCGGCACGGCGGGACGGATCGCTAGAAGCGCGACCGCCGCCGGCGGCTCATCTGCCGAGCCGGTGCAGGAGCGCGCGCGCCGTCGCGCGCACCGCCCGCGCCGGATCGGCCCGGGCCGCGCCCAGTGCGGCCCGGGCGCCGGAGTCGTCCGGAAACATGGCGAGCGCGCGCAGCACGGCCTGTCGCACCCGGGGATCCGGTGAGCCGAGCGCGCGGGCGAGCACGGGGACGGCGGCGGCGTGCCCCGACCGGCCGAGCAGGACGGCCGCGAGGTCGCGGGCCCGAGGCGACGCCTGCTCGTCGCTCACGACCGACGTGAGCGCCGGCAGCGCCTGCGTTCCTGACGCCTCGAGAACGCGCACGACATCGGCCTGGACCGTGAAGTCGTCGTCGGCGAGCGCGTCGACGAGCACACGAAGAGTCGGCTCGTCCCCCTCGTGCGCCTCTGCGAGCGCGAGCGCGCACGCGGTGCGGACGCGCGCGCAGGCGTCGTCCAGGTGCTTGCGCAGCGCGCCGGCGGCCTCCGCGCCACCCACGCGCCCGAGAATCTCCGCAGCGAGCGCACGCCGCTGCACGCTGCCGGGCGCCTCCCACTCCCCACCGGGCCGCGGGTCGCCGAGGGCGGCGGCGAGCGCCGGCACGGCGGCGGCACCGAAGTTGGCCAGCAGGTCGGCGGCCTCGCCGTGCGTCGGCTCCTCGAGAAGGTCGATCAGCCCAGGGATCGCCCGCGCCTCACCGAGCGTCGCCAGCGCCGCGCCGGCCCCGACGAGCCGCTGCTCGCCGAGCGCGGCGAGGAGCGCGGAAACGGCCTGGTGCGCCCCCGCGCGGCCAAGCGCGCGGGCCGCCGCGTTGCGCACCGCCTGCTCGGCCATCCGCACGGCGGGCGTGAGCTGCCGCAGGTCGTGACGGGTGAGGACCGCGACGAGCGCCTCCACGGCTTCCGCGCCGCCGAGGACGCCCAGGCACTCGGCCGCCGCGGCGCGCGCCTCGAAGAGCACCGCCGGCCGCCCGAGGAGGAACGCGGCGAGCGCCGGCACGGTCTCGCGCCCGCGCGCGAGGATCTCCCCCTGGACGCGGAAGAGCGCCCCGGGGTCCTCGAGCTGCGCGACCAGGATGCGGGGATCGGCGGCCACGGCCGCCTCACATCAGCCGTCCGGCCGTCAGCCCGAAGAGGCCGAAGAGGAGCGCGGTGACGAGGCTCCCGGCGACGTTGAGGAAAGCGAAGAGAACGCTTCCGCTTTGAACCAGGCGAAGCGTCTCGTACACGAAGGTCGAGAACGTCGTGTAGGCGCCGCAGAAGCCGACCGCGAGCATCAGCCGCAGGGCCGGGGTGAGAACCCCCCGATCAACGAGGCCCATGAGCAGCCCCAGCGTAAAGCTGCCGCTCACGTTGATGAGGAACGTGCCGTAGGGGAAGGCCGTCCCCATCCGCGTCGCGACCCAGCTCCCGATCCAGTAACGCGCCAGTGTCCCCACGATGCCGCCGGCGCTCAGCCACAGGCTTTCCTTCATCGTCCCTCAGCCGAGCGACGCGGCAAGCAACGCCGGACGCGAGACGATACCCACCAGGCGGCCGTCGGCATCGACCACCGGCATCCGCTTCACGTGGCGGGTCACGGTGAGCGTCAGCGCATCGATGACCGGCGCGTCGTCGCGCACCGAGGCGACCGGCGCGGTCATCACGTCGGCGGCGCGCTGGCCGTAGCTCCTGCGCACCCGTTGCCACGCCTGGGCGTTCCACCGGCTTCGGAGCTGCGTGAGCAGCCCGGGCCGCTCGGCGGGATCGACGCGCCGGACGAGGTCGGTGTCGGTGATGATCCCCCGCGGGCGGCGCGCGTCGTCGATCACCACGACCCGTTTCACCTCCGAAGCGAGCAGCCGATCGACGACGTCGCTCAGCGGCGCCGTCTCGGCGACGGCCGGGACCTCGCGATCCATGATTTCGCCCACGGTCGTGTGCTCCTGCGGCAGGCGCGCCGCGTGGGGTACGGTGCGCTGGCGGTGCCCGGACACGACGCTCTCGAGGATGTCGAGCCGTCCGAGGATGCCGACGAGCTTGCCCGCGTCGTCGACGACCGGAAGGCGCTTGAGCCCACGCTCGTGCATGACGCGAGCGGCCTGCTTGAGGGGCGTGTCCATCGTCACCGTAACCGCCGGCGCGGTCATCGCCTGCCGCACGACGGCGCCCTCGCGCTTCAAGCGGCCGAGCACCTCTTCCACGTGGCTTCTGCCGACCACCTTGTGGACGCTCACGCTCAGCCGGGTCACACCGGCCTCGAGCAGGTCGGCGTCGCTGACCATGCCGACCACCCGACGCTCCGCGTCCACCACGGGGAGCGCGGTGTAGTCGCGCGCCAGGAGGCGCTCCACGACCTCCGCCACCGGCGTGCTCTCGGCGACGCACTCGACCTCGGTCGACATGACGTCGCCGACCTGCACGTCCGGCAGCCCGCCCTCGAACGCTGCGGAGTAGAAGCGCACCTCGGTGTCCTCGACGGTCACGGTTCCACCCGCGAGCATCGGCGCGATCGCCGCCAGAACGGCTTCGATCCGTTCGGGCGCGTCGACGACCGTGATGACCACGGGGAGGTCGACCGAGAGAACCAGGATGTTGGCGGTCTTGATGTGCGAATGCGCCCCGAAGCCCGCGATGCCGCGCGTGACGGTGGCGCCCGCGCAGCCCGCCGCCTTCAGCCGTTCGAGGATCGCCAGGTAGGCCGGGCGGTGCTGCCAGCGGTCGGCTTCCCCGACGAAGATCGACATCCGTTTACCACGCACCGTGCCCTACCTCACGCGACGCACGGCGCCCCCCGCAGGAGGCGGGCTCTGGAGCGGGCTGTGCGGTGAAGACCCCTGCCATGTTTGCCTCGCTAGGGGTCATCAGCCCGGCAGGGCAGTTATGCGGCGAACCCCATCGCCGTTCGCTTGCAACGCATGCTAAGCGCGCCGAGCGTTCGGGTCAAACGCGCGGGGTATTCGTTGACCGGAGTCACCACGCCGGATACTATCGTCCCGAGACAGCTCGGGGCGATGGGGTTCGCCCGAAACCACCGTCTAGTTGACGGGTGATGACTCCTGCTTCGGCTGCGGCCGAGGGAGGAGTTCGATGCGAATCCACGCGCGTCACGGCGACGGAGCGGCCTAGAGCGTGTCCGACCGCATCCTGTTCAACGCGATCCAGTTCCTGACGGTGCTCGTGTTCGCGCCGCTGGCCTCGGGCGTGCTCAGCCGGCTCAAGGAGATCGTCCAGTCGAAGCGCGGACCGAGCATCTGGCAGCCGTACCGCGATCTCTGGAAGCTTTTTCACAAGGACGAGGTCGTCTCCGATCATGCGTCCTGGATCTTCCGGTTCACCCCTTACCTCGTATTCGTCACGCCGCTGTTCGTCGCCCTGTTGATCCCGGTGCTCACGGACTACCCGCTATTCTTCGCGTTCATGGGCGACATGCTCGGCGGCGGGTTCGTGCTGGCGCTCGGGGGTTTTTTCGCTACGCTCGCCGCGGTGGACACCGCCAACCCCTACGGCCCCGTCGGCGCGAGCCGCACGCGCATGGTCGGTTTCCTCGCCGAGCCGGTGTTCATGATCGTGTTCTTCACGGTCTCGTTCGTCGCCGGCTCGACCATTCCGTACATCGTGCAGCAGCGCTGGGGGACGCCGCGGGCCAACTTCGTCGCGCCGTCGCACGTGCTGCTGATGCTCGCCTTCCTCATGCTGGTCCTGGCCGAGGGAGGCCGCATTCCCGTGGACAATCCGACGGGACACTTCGAGCTGGCGATGATCGACGAGTCGAAGTCCCTCGAGTATTCCGGACCCGGCATGGCGCTCGTGAAATGGGGCGGGCACATGAAGCTGTTCGTGCTGCTGTGCATCTTCCTCAACGTGCTGGTCACGCCCTGGGGGCTGGCACACGAGCAGACGCTGCAGGCCGTGCTCCTTGCGATTCCGCTGGTCCTCCTCAAGATATTCGGCCTGCTGCTGGTCCTGGTGGGAATCGAGTCGTCGCTCTCGAAGCTCCGGCTTTTTCGCATCGCCGAGTTTCTCGGGGCGGCGTTCGTCACCTCGGTGGCGGCCATGATCAGTCGGCTGTTCTCCTTCTGATGACCACCGCCTGGCTCCAGGACCTGAACGCGCTCGCCGGCGGGCTCTTCCTGCTCGCGCTCTTCGGCCTCGTGGCCACCCGCCAGGTTCAGGGCTGTCTCCGGTTCTTCGTCGCCTTGTCGGCACTGCTCGCCGCGTCGGCCTTCCTGTTGAGCGCGATCTACGGCGAGTGGGACCTGGCCGTCGTCGGCGTGGTGGACATCGTCACGAAGGTCTTGCTGATTCCCCGGCTCCAGCGCCGGGTGTTGCACGACGAGGTCTTCGCGCGTCGCGAAGTCACCCAAGTGCTCAACGTCCCGACGGCGCTCCTCGGCGCGCTCGGCCTCGCGGTTGCCGCCTACCTGCTCTCGCAGCCCCTGCTGCGCTTTATCGGTGGCGGCACCGTCGCCTCGAACCTCCCCGTGGGCATCGCGGGTCTGCTGATCGGCGGGTTGACCGCGGCCGTCCGTCGGGAAGCCGTCCCGCTGTTCCTCGGGCTTCTGGCGATGGAGAACGCCGCCTTCTTCGCCGGCATCGGCATCGCACCCCGCATGCCGCTGCTCGCCGACGTGGCGATCGCCTTCGACGTGCTGATCCTCGTGTTCGTGGTCGGCGTCCTGACCCGCGCGGTCCAGGAACGCACCGGCACCACCGAGGTGGGCGAGCTGACGCTGCTGCGCGAGGAGGGCGCCCGATGAGCACGCTCGTGCTGGTGCCGGCGATTCCGCTGGCGACCGTGCTCCTCTCACGCCTGCCGCTCGGACGACGGTTCCCGTCCGCGGTGACGCTGGTCGCGGCCGGCACGGACCTCGCCCTGGCCGTCCGGCTCGCGCTCCGCGTCGTAGCCGCGCACGAGGTCGTCGCGATCCGCGACTGGGTGGCGCTCGACGGCTTCGGAGCGACGCTGCTGCTGCTGATCACGTTCGTGGCGACCATGGCCGCGCTGTTCTCCGGGGGCTACGTCGCAACGCACGAGCGGGAGCCACGACGGGTGCGCTCCTACTTCATGCAGTTCAACCTGTTCATCTTCGCGCTCGTCCTCGTGCCCGTGCTCGCCGAGCCGGCGCTGGTGTGGATCGCCGTCGAGTTCACCGCCGTCTTCTCGGTCCTGCTGGTCGGCTTCGATCGCTCACAGGCGGCGCTGGAAGCGGCGTGGAAGTACATCGCCCTCATGTTCATGGGGGCCGCCATCGCCCTCCTCGGATTCTTTCTCCTGTTCTGGGCGCAGGATCTGGTCGGCAGCGGCGCGCCCTACAGTTGGAGCGGGCTCCGCGCGGCCGCGCCCGCGATGCCTCCGACCCTCACCACGGCGGCGTTCCTCCTCGTGCTGGTCGGCTTCGGCGTCAAGGTCGGCCTCGTACCGATGCATACCTGGCTGCCCGACGCGCACAGTCAGGCGCCGTCGCCGGTGTGCGCGCTCCTCTCCGGCGTCAAGACGACCACCGCCCTCTACGTGATCCTGCGGCTCGGCTCGCTGCTGCCCCTCGCGGCGATGCGAGCCTGGATGCCCGCCGTCGGCCTGCTCTCGGTCGGTGTCGCGGCCTTCCTCCTGCTGCAGGTGCGCGACTACAAGCGGCTGTTCGCATACTCCACCGTCGAGCACATGGGGATCATGGTGACGGCGACCGGGCTCGGCGTCACGGCCGGTGCGCACGGGGCCATGCTCCAGATGATCACCCACAGCCTCACCAAGTCGTTTTGCTTCTTCGCCGCCGGCGCCGCGCTGCTCGCCGCGGGCACCCGGGAGATCGCCGCGGTGCAGGGCCTGATCCGTACGTCGCCGGCGGCGGGCGCGGCGCTGCTGCTCGGGGCGCTCGCGATCGGCGGCGCCCCGCCGTTTGCGGTCTTTCTGAGCGAGTTCTCGATTTTCCGCGCCGGCCTCGTCGAGCGGCAGTACGTGGTCACGGGGCTGCTCGTGACGTTCGTCACCGTGGCGTTCTTCGGCATCCTCATGCACGTGAATCGCATGGTGTTCGGCCGGCCGGTGACACCCGTCGGGCATGTCGAGCGCCGGCTGCCGGTCACGTGCCTCGTGACGCTCGTCCTGGCGGCGATCCCGGTCGTGGCCCTCGGCGTCTACGAGCCGAGCTGGGTCGATGCGCTGGTCCGCCTCGCCGCCGCCGATCTTCTCCCCGGGGCGTCGCCGTGACCTCCGCCGAGCTGCACGCGCGGATCGCCGAACGCTGGCCGGGGCTCGTGCACTGCCGCACCGACGCGGCGACCTCGCTCTGCGAGGTGACGGCGAGCCCTGGCGTGCTCGCCGACCTCTGCGGCCTGCTCTTCCTCGATTGGGGCCTCGCCTTCGCGGGGATGATCGTCGAGGAGGGCACGACGCAGTGGGAGCTGCGCTACGTCTTCCACGGCGATCGGCGCACCGGATGGGTCCACGTCCTCGTCCACGGACCGGTAACGGAGGGCACGTTTCCCAGCATCGTGCGCACGGTGCACGCCGCCGACTGGCACGAGCGTGAAGCGGAGGACCTGTTCGGTCTCGTATTCGAAGGGCATCCGTCGCTCGGAGACTTCGTCCTGCACGACGACGCATGGCAGGAGGGCGTCGAGCCGATGCGCCGCGCGTTCAGCGCGCGGACGCCGATGAGCGAGCGGCGGCCGAACACCGACTGGCGGCCGCCGCGGATCGTACAAGCGCCCGGAGCGTTCGCGATGCCGATCGGCCCGGTGTTCGCGGGACAGCACGAGTCGGTGCACTTCCTGCTCGAGACCGTCGGCGAGGACGTCATCCACGCCATTCCGCGCCTTTTCTACAAGTATCGCGCGGTGGAGAAGCTCGCCGAGCAGCGCCCGATCGACCACGTGCTGCCGCTCGCCGAGCGGTTTGCCGCCACCACCGCGTTCGCCCACGCCCTCGGCTTCTGCCACGCCGTGGAGACGATCGCGGGCGCCGAGGTGCCCGACCGTGCGCGCCTCCTGCGCGTGTTCCTCGCCGAGCTGGAGCGGCTCCGTCACCACGCCGGCGCCATCGCCGCCATCTGCGAGTCGACGGCGCTCGGGGTGGCCGCGAGCCAGGCGAGCATCCTCGAGGAAGAGCTGCTGCGCGTGAGCGGGGCGCTGACCGGGCACCGCTACCTCTTCGGCCTCGCCGTGCCCGGCGGCCTCGCCACCGACCTCGACGACGGCGGGTGCCGGGATGCGCTCGGGCGCTGCCGAGACACGTCGGCCCGGCTCGACCGGCTCGAGCACATGCTGCAGACGTCGAGCAGCTTCCTCGACCGCCTCGAGGAGGTGGGCCCGATCACCGACCGTGACGCGTGGGTGTTCGGTCTCGTCGGGCCCATCGCGCGCGCGTCGGCGCTCCCCCGCGATCTCCGCGTGCTGCAGCCCTACGACGCCTACGAGCACCTGGCCGTCCGGGTGCCCTCCGAGCGCGAGGGCGACGGCTATGCGCGGCTGCGCGTCCTGTTCGCGGAAGCGCGCGAGTCGCTGCGATTGATGGAGCAGGCGCTGGCGGCGGTCGCCGCCGGAGCGGTGGCCGCCCCGATCCGCGTCCGGCCCGGCGCGGCGCTCGGCTGGGTGGAGGCGCCGCGGGGCGCCGCGTTCCACTGGGTGCGTCTCGCGGACGACGGCGTGGTGGCACGCTACCGGATCGTGCCACCGTCGTTCGTCAACTGGCACGGCTTCAGTCTGGGCGTCGAGAACTTCGCTTTCCAGGACTTCCCGATCATCCTGGCCACGCTCGACCTCTCCGTGGCCGAGAACGATCGCTGAGGAGACGCGGCGCGCATGAGCCAGTGGATCCGCGCAGGCCTCCGGACCGGGATCAAGACCACCGCCTATCCGGCCGCGCCGGAGACCGCCCCCGGCGTGTCGCCCGGGCTGCCGGTGGGCGGGCCGCATCCGCGCGACGAGATCGCCGGGCTGATTGCGCGCTGCCCGACGGGGGCAATCAGTGCCGGCGACGCCGGGGCAGTGGTCGACGCGCGCCGGTGCGTGCACAGCTACCGCTGCCGGCGCGGCGTCGCCACGCCGCTCGAGTGGGCCCAGGGCTACGAGTGGGCGATCCGCGGGCCGACCGACGATCCACGCCGCCGGCTCGGGCCGGCCTTCCGTCGGTCGGCCCACGTGATCGTCGTCGACGCCGGCGACTGCGGCGCGTGTCTCAACGAGGTGAAGCAGCTCGCCGGTCCCTACTACAACATGCACCGCCTCGGCCTCTTCCTCACGCCCACGCCGCGGCACGCGGACGTGCTGCTCGTCGTGGGGCCGGTCACCGACCACATGCGGGTCGCGCTGCTCAAGACCTGGGAGGCCATGCCAACCCCCAAACGCGTGCTCGCCGTCGGCACGTGCGCGCTCTCGGGGGGCGTCTTCGGCCCGAGCTTCGTCGCCGAGGGCGGCGTCGCGAGCGTGCTGCCGGTGGACGTGGAGGTGCCCGGACAGCCGCCGCCGCCGCTCGCCATCCTGCACGGGCTGCTCACGGCGGTCGGGCGCGCGCCCGCAGGCGTCGGCAGATGAGCGCATTCACGGCATGGCTGGCGGCGGTCGGAACGCTCTGCGGCGCCGGGATCGTGCTCGGGATCGCGTTGCCGGCGCGGCACGCCCCTCGCGTTATCGCGCTCCTCGGCATGCTGGCAGGGCTCGCGACGCTGGGGCTCGGGGCCCATGCGCTCGGCGGCGCGCCCGCCGCGACGGCGATCTGGACGATCCCCGCCGTGGGCGACGTCGTGCTCCATGCCGACGCGCTGAGTGCCCTTTTCCTGCTCGTGACGGGGGTGGTGATCTTCGCAGTTTCGATCTTCATCGCGACGAGCCTCCCGCCGATCCTCAGGACCTACAGCGGCCACGCCTTCGCCGGCCTGTACTTCGGACTCGTCGCCTCCGTCGTCTGGATCTTGGTGGCCGGTGACGTGTTCTCGTTCTTCGTCGCCTGGGAAGTCATGTCGATCGTCTCCTATCTGCTCGTGCTCTTCGAGCACGAGCAGGAGGAGAATCGGCGCGCAGGGTATCTCATGCTCGCGATGAGCGAGGCGGGCGCGCTCGCGGCGCTCCTCGGCCTCCTGCTGCTGGCCGCCCACGCAGGCTCGCAGGACTTCGCCCGCATGCGAGCCGCCGCGCCCACGCTGGACGGCGACGTCCGTCTGGCGATCCTCCTGTTGACGCTGTTCGGGTTCGGCGTGAAGGCGGGGCTCGTCCCGGTGAACGCCTGGCTGCCCCGGGCGTACACCGCCGCGCCGGCGCCCTTCGTCCCCGTGCTCGCCGGCGCGACCCTCAACCTCGGGCTGTACGGGATATTCCGCGTGAACGCCGATCTCGTGTCGCCGACGTCCGTGCTCCCGGGCGTGGTGACCCTCGTCGTCGGCACGCTCTCGGCGCTCCTCGGCATTCTCTACGCCACGACGGACGGCGATCTGAAGACGCTGCTCGCCCACAGCTCGATCGAGAACGCCGGCATCATCACCGCCGGGTTCGGCGCCGGCCTCGTCTTCGCGGCGGCGGGCCGGCCCGTCCTCTCAAGCATCGCCTTCCTCGTCGCGCTGTATCACCTCGTCAACCATGCCCTGTTCAAGACCCTCCTGTTCGTGAGCGCCGGGGCGGTCGAGCAGCGCGCCGGCACGCGCGACCTCGACCGCCTGGGCGGTCTCGTTCGCCGGATGCCGTGGACGGCGCTCGTCACGCTCGTGGGCGTGCTCTCGATCGCCGCGATGCCGCCCTTCAACGGCTTCGTGAGTGAGTGGCTCACCCTCCAGACGCTGCTTCGGAGCGCCGAGCTCACGTCCGTCGGAGTGAAGGTGATCTTCGCGCTCTGCGGCGCCGGACTCGCGCTCACCGCGGCGCTCGCGGTGACGTGCTTCGCCAAGGTCTTCGCCATGGGGTTCCTCGGCATGGCGCGCTCCGCGGAGGCCGACGAGGCCCGGGAGGCGCATCCCTCCGCGATCGCGTCCATGACGCTGCTCGGCCTCCTCTGCGTCGTGCTGGGCATGCTGCCGACGTACGTCATCGGCCTCCTCGACGTCGCGGTGGCCCCGATCGCCCGCGCCAGCGCGGCGGCGGCGCTGGTGCCGCCGTTCTTCGCCGGGAGCGCCGGGCACGACACCCTGCCTTCCACCTTCCTCGGCGAGTTCCACGACCTGGGCGCGCAGGTGGGCGAAGGGCTCGCGCCCGGCCCGGGACTCGTCATCCTGCACCGCGGCGGCGCGGCCAATCCCGTCGTGTTCGCGGCCGCACCGACGTACCTCGGCCTGGTGCTGGCCGCGCTCCTGCTCGCCGTCCTCGGGGTGGTGGCCGGCGTGCTCGCACGGCGCCGGGCCGTGGTGCGGCGCGAATGCTGGGACGGCGGCATCCGACGCCTCCTGCCCGAGATGACCTACACGGCAACGGGCTTCGCCAATCCCGTGCGCGTGATCTTCCATGCCGTCTTCCGGCCCACGATCGTCGAGGACACACGCACGACGGTGGCCGAGCACTTCCGCACGGCGATCCGCCGCGAAACCGTGGCGGCGCACATCGTGGATCGGCTGGTCGTCGAGCCGGGCCGCGCGCTGACGACCGGCATCGCTTACCAGCTCGCCCGCATGCACCACGGCCGCCTCAATGCCTACGTCGCCTACGTCCTCCTGTCGTTGGTGATCGTGATCGCGGTGTTCGCGTGGCGGTGAGCCCGGCCCCGCGGGCCCGCCGGCTCGTCCTGTTCGACGTCGAGAACTCGAGCCGCGTCGAGCACATCACGCGAGTGCTCGACCATCTGGCGCTCGGCACGCTCGATCGCGACACGCAGCTCGTGGCGGTGGGCAACTGGCGCGTGGTGAGCCAGGAGACCGCCTCGTTGCTCTCGCAGCGGGGCGCGCGACTCGTCCACAGCGCGCCGGCAACAGGGGTGAAGGACTGGAGCGACCTCCGCATCGCGGTCGCCGCCGGGCTCTGGCTCGGCGACGCGCGGCCGGGAGACCAGCTCACGATCATGACCGACGACCAGGCCTTCGACGCGGTGGGCGACGTGGCGGCGAGCCTCGGCGTGACCTTCCGGCGCCTCTCGTGCCGGGCGCTCGCCGCGGCGGAGCGACCGCGACACGGCCGCGGCAGGGCGACCGCCGCGCCGTAGCGCGCGCCGCGATGCCGGCGCCGACGCCCACCGCCACTGTGCACACGCCGTCGCAGGTCCCGGCCGAGCGGTGAGCCCCCCGTTAACATCGCCCTGAGAGCTCCTCACCTGCGGAGCGCTCGGCCGTAGCCGGGAAGCATACGACGGCGCTTGGGGCAGCGTCGACGGGCGGTCCCCGGTCACCGATGCTGCTTCCGGGCCCGCGGCGTCAGCGGACTTCGATGGCAGTTCGCGCGGTCTCCACGCCGTCGAGTCGCCCGACGTCGAGCTGCTCGAGCGACACCTCGAGGTCGTAGCTCCCCGGTGTTGCGGGGGCAGGAGGGGCGATCTGCTGATGCAGCGTCTCGGCCGGTGGCAGATCGCGTCGCAGGGGGAAGGTCACGGCGGGAACGTCGGAGCCGGGCGCGGCGCCACGCGCGCGCCAGTGCGCGCGCAATCGGACGACGTAGGGGATCGGTGGCCCGAGGGGAGCCACCGCGGGCCAGGGTGCGTCCCCCTCGTTGGTCACGCCGAGGCGGACCTGCAGCGGGGCGCCGGCCTGCGCGGTGGCCGCGGCAGAGTCGATGCTGAGGCGGCCGAGGGACGCGCCGACGGTGAGCGGACGCAAGGGCGTTCCCAGCACCGTGAAGCCGGGGCGCGTGCCGGCGGCGATGGCGGTGAACCACTGGGGATGCCGGGGAGCGCGCAGTATTCGCAGAAGGGCCCAGCCGCCGTCGAGCGTGAGGGCAGGGGCCGCGAGGTGCTGGGACTCGAGCGCGGTCAGGAAGCGTAGCCGGGGAGCCGCGCCGCCCCAGTCGGACGGTGGGCGCACGAGCAGCCATCTCAGATGCGTCATGTCGACGAGATCGGCCACCATCTCGCCGTCAGGGAGCAGGCGCAGGGCCTGGTCTACGGTGGGCCCTTGGTCCGGGACGTAGCCAGTGTAGTTGGAGATGCTCGGCAGCCAGTGTCGCGTGGCCCCGATACATGCCTCGCACCACGCCGAGGTCGGTACCTCGAGGAGCGGGCCGTCGCCCATGCGCCGCACGAGGTCCCCGAGGCGATCGTACACCGCAGCGTCTTCGACTGCGGCACGCACGTGGAGGAGCGAGTTGCGCCCCAGTGATCGGCCACTCGTGAGGACGACCGCGATTGCGGCTAAGGCGCTGGGCGCCACGCGCGCCAGACCCTGTGGCAGCCGCCGCGCGACGATCCCGAGCCCTACGCCCGCGAGGAGAGCCGTACCGAAACCTGCGAGCACCGCGAAGCGCTCGGAGGCGCGGAAGAACGCAAGCGGCGAGGCTTGTACTACCGCGAACGGGAGCGGAACACGATGCCCCGCCACGGTCATGCCGGGGCCGAGCATGAGCGTCCAGCCGGAGAGCGTGAATGCGACGCCGAGCAGCGCGGCACGGCGCATGCGGCTGCATCGGGACGCAAGGCCGATGGTTCCCACACAAGCGAGGGCCAGCGGAAGCGGCGGGAAGAACAGAGTCGACCACGGCCCGGGACCGAAGCCGGGGAACGACTGCGCGAGCACGGCGGAGCTGGTGATGTCATCGAGGTTCTTCGAGAACGTGGCCCGAGAGAGCTGGTCGACCTGGGCCCGAAAGTACATCGCGGACCGCTCACGGCTTGCCGCCTGGGCTGCGTACGGACGGGAGACGGCCGCGAGAAGGCTCGCGGACGCAGCCAGCGCGACGAGCGAGAGCCCGACGAAGCGCCCACGTCGAGGTTCGCGGCGAAGGGCCTCGGCGATCCCCCACAGGCCCGCTACCAGCGCGACCAGCACGGCGGCGTAGTAGGAACTCAGGAACCCCGCGCCGAGCACGAGAGCGAAGAGGGCGGCTCGAACGACCGTGGGACCGTCGCGGAGACGGAGGAGAACCAGCGCGGTGAGAGGAAGGTAGAGGTTGAGGTATTGGAGCGCGTGTGGACGGGCCGGTACTCGGAGAGGACCCAGGGCGAACACGAGGCCCGCGACCCACGCGGCTGCGCCGTCGCACCCGAGGGCGACGACGAGGCGCTGCATGGCGAGAGCCGCGACGGGGTAGGAGGCGATCACGCAGACGTTTGTCGCGAGCACGGCGTTGCCGGTCGCCCAGAGTACCGGCGCAAACAGCAGTTGGCTCGACAGGAAATGCTCCGAGGCGGTCAACTGCAGCGGGCTCGGGTAGTTCATCGGAGCGCTGAAAAGGCGTGACGGGCACCAGCGCAGCGCGTGCGCCACCCACGCGAGGACCCAGACGATCAGGAATTCATCCGGGGCGAAGGCTCCCGTAGGGACGCCCTGGGCGATCTGCGGGAGCCAGGGGGCCATGAGCGCGGTGAACACGACGACGTAGCTCGCGAACACGGCGCCGGCGCGGCCGCGCGACATCGCCGCCGACCTTACACGTCGCGGTCTGCCGGCCTCAAGGGATAGGCCGCCCGTCTTACCTCAGGGCAGCCCCGGCGCACGTGGTCAGCGCGTCGTCCACCGGCGGCTCGGCCACGTCTACGCGGGTACACCGATACACCGCTCCCCTCCAGGTTGACGCCACCCAGACGACCGTGGTCCGAAGGCCACGGAGGGGTGGATCGCGATGGCGGATGTTCCCGAGGACGTACAGCGGTGGACGGCAAAGCGGCGCGTGGCGCTGGTGCTGAGCATCGTCCCGTAAGCTTCCCCGTCGCGGATACCACGGCATGCTAGACTTCTCGGGCCGATCCGGGAGGGAGCATGCGGAAGTCGCGATTCACGGAGGAGCAGATCGTCGCGATCTTGAAGGAGGGTGAGGCGGGGATCCCGGTGGCGGACCTGCTGCGCCGCCACGGCATCAGCCGCGCGACCTCCTTCCTGTGGCGCTCGAAGTACGCGGGCACGACGGTCTCCGAGCTCAAGCGCATCAAGGAGCTCGAGGGGGAGAACGCCAAGCTGAAGCGGATGTACGCCGAGCTCGCGCTGGAGAACGCCGCGATCAAGGACGTCCTCCAGCGAACGCTGCGACGCCGGCCGCCCTCTCCCGGCCGGGCGTTCGCTCCTCCGGAGCTCACATACGGCCACCTCCAGTAACGGACTTTGGCCCACTGAGACGACCGTCGGCACGTGAACGCGCGCCCGTCCACGGTGCTTCGGCGTGCAATCTTGACCCCAGGGAGCAACACGCAGAAGCTACTTGCACTTGAGAGTCGTCCCGAGCAGTCGACAGTAGGAAGCAAGGTTCGGGGACCAGCGGGCCGCAAAGCACTGCCCGTTGGCCGGCAGGATGAGGTCCGCTTCGAGATTCGCGAGCGGGCTGATCCCGTAGCTTCCCGCCCGCCCGTTCACCACGAACGTCACGAGTCCCGGGGTCTTTACGCTCCTGTCCGTCAGCACCGCCTTGTAGAAGCCCTGCGTGGTACCCGGCGTCGCGTTCTTGTACGTCCACTTGGTTCCCGCTGCGTTCGTGGCCCAGCCGGTGCGGGTCGTACGATCGTACGCACCGCCTGGCAGGTTGGTGTCCAGCATGACCGCGGGCCCGATCTGCAGTCGCATCTGGATTCCGTTGGCCACCGGATCGAGCACCGACGCCACCGGCGGGGTGAGCTGGATGGCGCCCTTCAAGGTGAGGCCGTCATCGCCGGGCGGCGGCAGAACCTTCGTGATCTTCAGCTGCGTTCCAGTCACGGCGGCACCGCACGTCGTGCTCTCGAGTACCCCGTAGCCGTAGGTTGCCACGTAGATCGTGCGTAGCGTCGGGTGAATCGCCAGGCCCGTGACGTGCAGGCTGCCGCGGACGCCCGTGTCGACGCCGGACCAGGTCGTGCCGCCGTCGGTGCTCTCGTATATTCCGCCGAGGGAGCCTGCGTAGACGGTGCCAGGCGCCATCGGGTCGACCGCGAAGGTGGTGACGATGTCGTTCGTGCCGACGTCGAGGACCTGCGTCCAGGTTGCCCCGCCGTCCGTGCTCTCGTACAGGGCCGCGTAATACGTGGTCAGGCTCACGTAGAGGGTACTGGGGGTCGCGGGGTTGATCGCCAGGGCGAAGATGTTCGCGCCGCCCGGGAGGCCCGTGCTGACAGAGGTCCAAGTCGCCCCGCCGTCCGTGCTCCCGATCATTCCGCTCCCCTGGGTACCTGCGTAGACCGTGCTCGGGGTCGTCGGGTCAATCGCGAGGGCAGTGATGTAGGTGTCTACGGGCAAGCCGGTGTCGAGGAGCGCCCAGGTTGCTCCACCGTCCGTGCTCTCGTACACCCCGGCGGGGAAGAACGTCGTGCCCGCGTACAGCGTGCTCGGCGTTACCGGATTGATCGCCAGGGCGGAGACGTCGACACCCGTCAGGCCGGTGGGCGTCCAGCTCGCCCCACCATCCGTGGTCTTGAAGACCCCGCTGTTGGTTCCGGCGTAGAGCGTGCCCGGCGTCAGCGGATCGATCGCAAGGACGGCGAGGGAACCGTTGGGCAAGCCGCTGCTAAAGGCCGTCCAGCTGGCCCCGCCGTCCGTGCTCTTGAAGGTGCCCGCGTAAAGCGTGCTCGGTGTCGCCGGGTCGATCACCAGGACCCCGAGGCTCGTGCCGGTCAGGCCCGTGTCGATCGTCGTCCAGTTCGCGCCGCCGTCAGTGCTCTTCATCACGTCAGCGAAGGTGCCCGCGTAGAGCGTGCTCGGTGTCACCGGGTCGATCACCAGGACGTTGGTCCGGTCGCTGAGGAAGGCGATCCAGCTCGACCCGCCGTCCGTGGTCTCGGACACCCCAGCCGAGGTACCCGCGTAGACTGTGCTCGGTGTCGCTGGATTGATCGCCAGGAAGGAGATGGCTGGGTTGCCAGGCTGGAGGACGGGGGCCCAGCTCGCCGCGCCGTCCGTACTCTCGAACACTCCACCAAAGGTTCCCACGTAGAGCGCGTTCGGGGTCACCGGATTGATGGCCAGGGCGGTGACGGTGGTGTTCGTCAAGCCGGTGTTGACCGCGGACCAGGTCGTGCCACCATCCGTGCTCTCGAACACGCCCTCGGCGGTGCCCGCGTAGAGCGTGCTCGGCGTGACTGGATTGATCGCGAGGGCCCCGACGTACGAGCTGCTGGTGAGCCCGACGTTCAAGGCCACCCAGTTCGTCCCGCCGTCCGTGCTCTCGTAGAGGCCGAAGGACCCGCCAGCATATACCGTGCTCGTGGTCACCGGATCGATCGCCAGCGCCGCGACCCTGCCAATGCCGGCGTTGACGTTCCCCCAGCTCTCTCCGCCGTCCCTGCTCTCGAACACGCCGTTCTCGGTGCCCGCGTAGAGCGTGCTCGGCGTCGTCGGGTTGATCGCCAAAACCCAAACGCCTCCACTGATCAGCCCCGTGTTGACGGCCCTCCAGCTCGCTCCTCCGTCCGTGCTCTCGAAGACCGAGCCACCTGCCGTACCTGCGTAGACGATGGTGGGCGTCACGGGGTCGATCGCCATGGTGGTGACGTTCCCGCCGTCCGGCCCGATCGCGATCCATCCCGCATGAGCCCCCTGCGGACGCCCGAGCATCAGCAGGATCAGCGACGCCACGAACCCGGCACGTGCGGGGCTCCCCCAACGGCAATGGCCCTGAGGCATGGTGTCCTCCACTCCTGCTGTCTTGGCTCGGCGGCGACCGGAGTCCACAGGCGAACTTCCCTTAGTCCAAGGCAGGGAGTCAATGGGAAATGCTGGCTAGCCGGTGGCAACAAGACCGGGGGGACTCGACCCGGCCCGCCTTCCTTGTATCCGGCGCGCGGCGCCGTTCGCGTCCGGCCGCGTCCGCGCAAGTGGTGTACGGGCGCCAGCACGGCACCCTCGGTTGATCGTTACGCGGCGTGCTTCTTCTGGGCATAGGAACCATTAGCCTCAATGCCGGTCACTTAAGGCGTAAGTGACCGGATCTAGATCCGTTTTCGGATCGGGTGTAGTTGGTCTCCCCCACAGGAGGTGGGGGCGATGGGGTTGGGGGAGGCCATCCTCGCCGTGGGCGCGGGCGCGCGCGCGGCGAGTTTCGAACGTTTTAGCGAGACGCTCGACGCCGAGTGGATCGCGCAGGCGTTGACGGCGACCGGCACGGCGACGATCCGCCGCCGCAAGCTGCCGGCCGAGTACCTGGTGTGGATCGTGATCGGCATGGGCTTGCTGCGCGATCGCTCGATTCGTGAGGTGGTGCGCCACCTCGATCTGGTACTGCCCGCGGGTCCGCGCCGAGAGGCCGTAAGCGGCAGCGCGATCGTCCAGGCGCGCGAGCGCCTCGGTCCCGAGCCGCTCGCCGCGCTGTTCACCCAATCGGCACCCGCTGGGACAGCACCGGCGGGTATCCGCTGCTGCGTCTGGTGGCGCTCATGGTCCTGCGCCGCCATGTGCTGACCGGGCTCGCCATCGGTGCCTACCGCGACAGTGAGCTCACCTTGGCGACGGAGCTCTGGCCCCAGCTGCCCGACGCCTCGCTCGTCATCCTCGACCGCGAGTTCGCGACCTACGCGCTCTTCCATCAGCTCGCCGACCCCGCCCGCCAGCGCCACTGGCTCAGCCGCCTCAAGACGGGCCGCACGGCGCTCCGCCGGCAGATCGTGGAGCGCCTCGGGCCCGGCGATCACCTGGTCGAGCTGCGCCCCAGCCACCAGACCCGTCGCACGCACCGCGACCTGCCGCCGACGCTGCGCCTGCGCGCCATCCGCTACCACCACCGCGGCTTCCGCCCCCAGACGCTGCTCACCTCGCTGCTCGATCCCGTCGCCTATCCGGCCGCCGAACTCGTTGCCCTCTACCATGAGCGCTGGGCGATCGAGCTCGGCTTCGACGCGGTGAAGACGCACACGCTGGAGCGGGAAGAAGCGCTGCGCAGCAAACCACCCGCGCGCATCCGCCAGGAAGTGTAGGGCCTCGCCATCGGCTACAATCTCGTGCGCCTCGCCATGGCCCGCGTCGCCGACCGCGCCGGCGTCGCGCCGACCCGCATCAGCTATCGGCATGCGTTGCACTTCATCCGCGTCTTCTGGCTCACCGCGTGGACGACGAGCCCCGGCGTCCTGCCGCGCCGCCTCGACGCGCTCCACGACGAGCTCGCCTGCTCATCCTGCCCGAGCGCCGACCTCCACGTCGCTACCCGCGCGCCGTCAAGATCAAGATGAGCAACTACCCGCGTAAACGTCCCCGCCGTCGAAGGCTTCCCGCTAAGTGACCGGCATTGCCATTAGCCTTGATGCGTCAAAAAATCACGCGGCGGCAGCCGGTCGAGCTGCTCAAATCGCTCGACGACCGCGGATCCGGGGCCAACATCCAGGATCGCCCGCCCGGCGGGCCGGGTGAGGAAAGCGGCCCGCTGGAGACAGAGCGCCCGCAGGGTATGCATCGTCTCAAAGCAGAAGAGCGTCCGTCGCTTGCGGGAGCCCGGCCGGCGGCGGGCGGTGGTCGCGAGTTGGAAGCTGCGGCTCAGGTTGAACGCCAGCACACAGAGGCACTGCCACGCACTGTTCGCCGCGTAGCGCATGAACGGGACACTCGCGAAAGCGAAGTCGCTCTTGATCTCGCCGTAGACCTTCTCGTGCACGCCGCGCCCGCACATGCAGGCCCACAGGGTGCGGCCGTCGATCGCCTTGTTCGTGACGACGGCGCTGTATTCATAATGCCCGTCGTTCGGATCGAAGAGATCGAGTTGGAAGTTCTTCGCCGTTTCGTGCTCGACGTGCCGGCGGTAGAGCACGATTCGGCACCGCCGCTGCCAGCACGCGACGTCGACCGTGTGCTCTGCGCAGCTGACGGCGTCGGCGACGCGGGTCCAGACGTGCGTCTGGAGCACGCGCGCCTTGAGCCCGAGCCACCGATGAAAGGGGACTTTGATCGCGTACTCGGCGCCGGCGCGCTCGAGGATCTCGAGGATCGCACGCTGGAAAAACGCTCCATCCCTGCTCTCCTGCGCGGGCACGTTCCGGGCGCGTCAGAACCAGCTCTGGCAGCTCGTGCTCTCGCCAAACGGCGTCGCGGGCGGCTACCGCTCGGTTCGCTGACGGCCGGCGCGCTCAGCCTCCGGCGCCGCCGAAGACCGCGTCGTAGAGGTCCTTGCCGTGGCTCGTCGGCAGCGGCTCCCCCTCACGCACCCTGAAGGTGCGCCGGCCGCCCTCTTCGCGCTCGGCGCGCAGGAAGAGAACGTCGTCGCGATGTTTCTCGTAGAAGCCGCGCGCGAACTCGTACTGATGGGTGACGAAGGCCATCCTGATGCCCGCGTCCAGGAGCGGGGAGACGATCTGCCGCGCGATCTCCGAGCCCTCCCGCTCGTTGGTACCGGCGAACGACTCGTTGAACAGGATCATGGAATCGCCGGTGAGGTGGTCGACGATGTCGCTCATGCGCCGAAGCTCCTCGTCGAGCTTGCCGTGCTCCATGGTCGTATCCTCCTCCCGGCGGTGGTGCGTGAAGAGCGCGCCGCACGTGCTGGCCGTGAACGACTCCGCCGGAACGAAGAGGCCGCATTGCATCATGAGCTGGGCCACCCCGATGCTCCGCAGGAGTGTGGACTTGCCGCCCTGATTGGGGCCCGTGACGATGATCAGCCCGCGCCGATCGGCGTCCACATCGTTGCCGACGACACGCCCCGGCATGCTCAGCGAGAGGCACGGGTCGTAGAGACCGCGGAACGAGAGTCGCCGGTCGGCCGCAGGCACGGGCGTCGGGAAGCAGAGCGGCTCGCCCTTCCCGGCGAGGCGCTCGTGCAGATTGAGGCAACCGACGTAGAAGGCGAGCTCCGTGCGGAGCACGTGGAAGAAGTTGCGCACGTGGTCCGCCGATCGGCCGAGCGCTCTGGCGACGTCGGTGGTCCCGCGTTCGCGCACCTCCCGGAGCGCCTGGGCTCCGGCCTCGTCCCGGGGATGGACGGCGAAGCGAAACACGTCGCGCGGCGGCGGAAGGTGGCGCGACGCCCAGGCGCGCGCGAGGCTCCATCCCCGGCCGGCCGGCGGCGCGAGGCGATGGAGACGGTAGTCCGTTCCCTTGTTTCCCTCGTCCAGTCGAGCGCTCAGCAGGACACCGCGCGGGAACTTGAGCTGCGCCAGATGCCCCGCGACCTCCGCCAGGTACTCGTCACCGACCTCGCGCTCAACGGTGGCGAACAGCGCCGTCCAGCCCTCGGACGTGCAGCGGCCCCCGTGCGCGGCGGCGAACTGCCGCAGTCGTTCGAGGAACCGGCCGAAGATCGCCATGAGCTCGATCGAGCGGTGGAGAACCCACCCGGGTTGCCGGTCGGCGCCACCGAGAAACCACTGCTTGCGCTCCTCCTCGCTCACCTGCACGCCGAGGTCGTAGAGCTCTCGGGCCATGCTCGGCTCGGCGAGGCAGTCCCGCATCACGTCCTGCCGATGGCGGATCGTCGCGATGTCGTTGTCGAGTGCCGCGGTGAGCACCCGTCGGCACACGTCGAGCACGAACTCGTCGCCGCCCGCCATCGCCGCGAGCAGCGCGTCGAGGCCGAGGTCTTCCGCGAGCGTCCCCGCATTCCACGGCGCGGGACGATCGCCGTCGAGGTCCCTGTCGCGGTAAAGCAGGTGAGCCTTCACCGGCCCGCCTCGAGACGCCGCCGGAGCTGCACGGCGTCGAGTCCGTATTTCTCGGCAATCGACAGGGCGTACGCGAGCCCGTTCGCGGGCGCTCTCACGATCTTGTAGGTCCGCTCCGCAGGGTTCTCGGGGACGACCGTGCTCACCATGCTGACCGTCTGCTCGCCGAGCGAGGCCAGCTCGTCGAGGAAGGTAACCCACACGCACAGCACATCGAGCGCGATGATCCGCGCCGCGATCCGCCGGCTGAGGAGCAGGGCGTCCTGCAGCGTCGTCGACGTGAATATCTCGTTCAGGATGACGACGCTCCTCGGTGTCGCGCGCTCCAGGATCTCGCGGATCCGAAGGAGATCGTCCTCGAGCTTGCCGTGCAGGCTCCCCGGATCCTCCTGGCGCTCGAAATGCGTGAACAGCCGATCGCAGAGGAAGACCTGCGCGCGCACGCCGGCGACGGGCAGGCCGAGGCTCGCGAGGTAGTGGAGCTGCCCGAAGGTCCGGGCGAACGTCGTCTTGCCGCCCTGGTTCGGACCCGACACGACGATGATCCGCTCCCGGCCCTCGAGCCGGAAGTCGTTGCAGACGACGGGCTTGCCTTCGGCGACGAGCTTGAAGGCGAGCGCCAAGTCGTATCCCTGCTCGTCGTAGACGACCTTGGTCGCCGTGGTCACGTGCGGGAAGCAAAAGTGCAGGCCGGCCCTCCGCAGGCGGGTGACGTGGGCGAGCACCGCGACGTAGAACTGGATCTCCCGGTCGAACCTGGCGATCGTCGGGTCCTGGAACGCCGAGTTCGCGGCACAGAACGCGGCGAGCGCGCCGAAGGTGTCCGGGAACAGCCTGGCGACCCCGTCGAGGATCCGCTCCTCGACGGAGCTCAGGTCCGTGCGCTCCCGGAATCTGAACGCGTAGTCCTTGGGCGCGCCCTGCCTGAACTTCTCGAACGCCGCCTCGACCTCGACGCTGTAGTCCGCTCTTTCGGCATGGCGTCGCACCTCGACGTTCAAGCCGTCGATCAGGATGTCGTAGCGAATGGCGGCGAGAGCGTCGCCGAGCTGCTCGGCCTGCCGGTCCAGCGTCGCGAAGCGCTCGGACTGCGCGTAGGAGACCACGTAGTCCCGCAAGGCGGCGAGGCCGCGGGACGCCAAGGGCGCGCTCGAGAGGCGGCGCGCGAGGCCACGCACGCCCGCGCAATACGCGCGGACGGCGTCGAGGAACCAGCGGTGCTTCTGAGGCTCGTGGGGCAGCTTCTCGGCCCGCGCCAGGTCCCGGCGCACGGTCTGCAACTGCCGGGCGAAGGCTTCGATGGCTTCCAGCACCGGGAGCTTCTCGACGTCCCGCATGACGTCCTGGCGCCAGCGCACGGCTCCGGGGTCGTGCAAGGGCATGGAGAAGAAGGGAGCGAGCCGGTACTCGTCCTTGCCGGCGATGACCGTGTCGACGATCTGATCGAAATAGAGGTCCCGGAAGAACGCCGGCGCCTCTGCGGGCTCTTCGGGCGCCGCTCCGTCGGGGAAGAGGACGCTGCACGGCTCGGGCTCGGCCCCGCTCGGCAGCCCGTCGCCCGGCGCGCTCTCGGCGCGGCCCTGATGCCTCCCGGCGCTCATCGCCAACCCCGGGTCAGCACGCGCGCGAGCGCCGGGCGTGCACGATCCGCAGGCGGATGATCGCGTCGCGCTCGCGTCCCAGCGCCTCGAGCCGGACTCGGCGCAAGAGCGCGGCGAGCGGCGCTCCCGCGTGCCCCCGCCGCGCGGCGAGCCGCAGCGTCGCGTGGAGCAGGCCCGGAATGCCGTCGGCTTGGCGCACGAGCCGCGCCGCCTCGTCGGCGGACGGCGGCTCGAGGCCGAGCCGCAACGCCACCTCGCGGACGAAGGCAGCGCCGGCCGCGGCGTCGAGCGGGTCGAGGTGCACGCGCTCGCAGTCGTAGAGGTGGCGGTGGAGCCGGCCAAGCGTCTGCTCGCTGCGCGCGACGAGGACGACCGTCGTCCGCTCGCGCCAGAGGTCGACGAGCGCATCGAGCCGGGGCCCCGGGTTGTCGACGTGGTCGAAGATGACCGCGCGCTCGCGGCCGGTCCGCCGCCGCAGGATCTCCGCGGAGCGGGCCGCGGCGCCCCGGCGGAGGAATCGCAGCTCCGCCCGCGTCCGCAGCGCCGTGCGGCCCGGTGCCGCGAGCGCCGCGGCGATCCCGGCCGCCGCACCGGCGCAGGTGCGCGCGCGGGGCACGTAGAGGAGCGGCGCCGACGGCTCGGCCGCCGCGGCCACGGCACGCGCGAGCGCGCTCTTTCCCACGCCCGCCGGCCCGCTCACGAACACCAGCCCCCTCGCCCGGATGGCCCGGACGACCGCCTCGTACTCGCGGTTCCGCCCGATCAGCGTGCTCGCCATGACGACCCCCTTTCACAGGGGTCATCAGCCGCCGCGCCGACGGCAGTTCCGGGCAACCCCATGCCCGCCCGATGTCGCTGAGGTGGCGATAGCGAAGGGGCACCCGCCGGTCAAGGCCTCGCGAATTCCTACCGGGCGCGCACGGCCGGCCAGCCCCCCGCCGGAAAGTGCGGCCCCGGCTCCTCGCCCTCGGCGTAGGCCTTGAGCCGGTGCATGAGCACGCCCCAGCGGCTGTTGCAGGTGGCAAAGCACCCGTCGGGCGAGCGCCAGCCGGCGTGCGTGAAGCGCAGCCGCGTCCCGCCGTTGGGCGTAGGCGCCAGCTCGAAGGTGAGCTGCGTGTCCTGCCACTCCCCCGGCTCCCCCTCGCAGCTCCAGACGATCCGCCGCCCCGGGACGAGATCGTCGATGCGCATGCGGAACACGGTGGCCCGCTTGCCGAAGCCGAAGAGGGCGACGCTGCCCACCCGCGGCTCGGCCTCCGTGTCCTCCGTCCACCAGCCCCGCAGGCCCTCACGCGTCGTGAGCGCCGCGTAGACGCGGTGCGCGGGGGCGCCGATGACCACCTCGTGGAGCATCTCCGCCATGACCGCCGCTGATAAGTCGATCGCCGGCCCGGCGTCCATCCCGCGTCTCAGGGAAAGGATGTCCCGTCGACCGGCGACCCGCGGCGGAGCGCCCGCAGGAGCACGACGCCCGTCACCGCCCAGAACACGTTGGCCCCGACCGCCGCGGCCGGCACGAGCCATGAAAGCCGCCCGGCGAGCGCGAAGGCCACCGGGAAGGCGTACCAGTCGCGCGTGGTGAGCGGGGAGAGCACACCGTCGAGGACGCGGTTCTCCCAGGCGTGCCCCAGGCGGCGCCGGCGGCCCTCGGTCTGCTCGCTCCACGTGATGACGGCGAACGCCCCGGCGACGCCGGCGCCGAGGAGGACGAGCGTGCCCCGGCCGGGAACCCCCTCGACCTGCGCCAGCCGCACGGCGATGCCGGCGAGCAGCGCCACGTGCACGAGCGTGTCGCCGATCACGTCGAGCCAGTGGCCGAAGCGCGACTCGGCGAAGCGCAGCCGGGCCACCTCGCCGTCGACGCAGTCGAGCACGCCGGAAAGCACGAGGCAGGCGACGCCCGCCGCGAGCGCCGCCACCCCGGGCACGCCGATCAGGCCCCCGCCGAGCACGCCCGCCGTGATCCCGAGCAGCGTCACCCCGTTTGGCCCGAGCGGCGTGCGCAGGACGAGCCGCGTGAGCGGCCGGGAGAGCCGCCGGTGGAGCAGGCGATCGAGATAGCCGTCGCGCGGGTTCTCGAGGGCGCGCAGCAGCGCCTCCTCGACGGCGGCGGCCGGGGCGGCCGCGGCGGCGAGCGTGCCCGCAGCGGGCGCCCGGCGCGCGCCGCTTGCCCCGGCCACGAGCGGCCCGGGCGCGACGCGCACCCAGGCGCCGGCGGCCGCGACCTCGAGCACGGCGCCCGGCCGGGCGCGGCGTTGGAGGTCGCAAACGAGGCTCGCGTCGATCACCGCCCCGGCGCCGACGACCAGCCGCAGGCCGTCGTCGGCGGGCGGCTCGAGCGCCGGCGCCGCCACGACCGCGCAGCGAATGCGCGGGTCGGCGGGTGGGGCGGCCGTGCCCACGAGCGTGCAGCGCTCCACGCCGCCGCGCTCGAGCGCGAGGATCGTGCGCACGAGCAGCGGCACGCCGGCGACCGCACGTGTCGCATCGCCGGGGCCGGCGAGCACGATCGCCTCGCGGATCGGCGGCGTCATCGTTCGAGCCGCTCGATGCGCGGCAGCACGTCGCGCTCGGCGCGCACGACGTCCTCGGGGAAGTCCACCTCGATCCATGGCAGCCCGTCCACGCGCTCGAAGCCGACCGGCACGCGTGCGAGCAGCTCCGGGTACACCTCCTCGTGCTCGATGCCGGTGTCGCCCGCGGCCACCCGCCGCGCGAGCAGCTCGCGCAGGAGCCGCGCCGCCGCCGCGGAGAGGCGGAGGAAGCCCACGGACTCGCCGGTGAGCTCGTAGCCCGGCGCACCGCCGCGGACGATGTCGCAGACCCGGCCGTCGCGCACGAGGAGCATCTGCTCCTCGCCGGTGGGCTCGACGGCCGCGTCGAGCAGGAAGCAGTTCGGGTGCGGCGAGCCCACGAGCCGTGCGAGCATCGCCGCCGGGCAGAGGACGTCGGCGTCCATCACCAGCACCGGCCCGTCGAGCGCCTCGCGGGCGGCCCACAGCGAAAGGATCGCGCCCTCGCGGTAGCGGGGATTGGAGACCCAGCGCAGCCGCATCCCCGCCGGCCCCGAGCCGATGGCCGCCCGCACGGCCTCCTCGCCGAAGCCGACGACCACGACGGCCTCGCGAACGCCGACCGCCACGAGGCCGTCGAGCAGGCGGGAGAGCAGGCTCGTGCCGCCGACCTCGATCAGGCACTTCGGCCGGCCGCCCGACGCGCCCAGCAGCCGCTTGCCGACGCCGGCGGCGAGGATGATCGCGGTCATCCGAGCACCTCGCCGAGCGCGGCGAGGAAGCGCGCGAGATCCGCCCGCGTGAGCGCGCCCATGTTCGCCACGCGGAACGCCTCGCGCGCGAACCACCCCTGTCCCTCGTAGATCACGAAGCCGCGCGCCTTGAGGCCGTCGTGGAGATCCGCGTAGGTGCGCCCCGGCGGCAGGCGCAGGGAGGTGATCGTGTTCGAGCGCCAGGCGGGCGGGAGCACGCACTCGAGGCCGAGCCGCGCGAAGCCCGCGCGCAGCTCGGCCGCCGCGGCGGCGTAGCGCGCGATGCGGCCGGCGACCGTCTCCTCGAGCAGCTCGGCGAGCGCCTCGTCGAGCGCGTAGGCGAGCTGCACCGCCGGCGTGAACGGCATGGGATGCTTCACGTAGGTCGAGAGCGAGAGATAGAGGGAGCGAGCCGGGTGCGCGGCGAGCCGTGCCAGCACCTCGTCGCGCACGAGCACGAAGGCGATACCCGGGAAGGCCTGGATGCACTTGCCCGCCGTGCCGGCGACGAGGTCGCAGGTGACGACGTCGAGCGGATCGCCGGCGAGCCCGCTCACCGAGTCGACGAGGACGAGCTTGCCGTGTCGCCGCGCCAGGGCCACCAGCTCGGGAATCGGGTTGCGGAGCCCCGTCGTGGTCTCGTGGTGGACGACCGCCAACGCCTCCGCGTCCGGGGCGCCCAGCGCCTCCTCGACGCGCGCGAGGTCGGGCGGCTCCGTCCAGCGCCCGGCGAGCACCGTGTGCGGCAGGCGAGCCGCCGCCGCGATCGCCGCCATGCGCTCGCCGTACACGCCGTTGGCGGCGATCACCAGCCGCCCGCGCTCGGAGAGCACGCTCGTCACCGCCATCTCGAGCGCGGCCGTTCCGGAGCCGGTGACGAGCACGGCCGTGTGGCCTCCCGCGGGGACGAACGCCTCGAGAAGCCGCGCGCGGATGCGGTCGAGCAGCGCCGCGCACTCGGGCTCGCGATGACAGAGGTCCCCGCGGGCGAGCGCGGCGGTCACGCGGGGCGAGACGTTCACCGGGCCGGGGTTGAGGAGGATCACGACGCCGCATCCCCGCGCAGCCGCCGCCGGCCGCGGTCCTCGAGCGCCGCCCCCCAGCGGGCGAGGAACGCGGTCACGAACGCGTGCTCTTGAGCCGGCTCGACTGCGAGCCGGGCGAGCGCCAGCGCCGCGCTGAGCGCGATGTGGTAGCCCTCCGACCGCGACGCCGCCGCGCGCCGCCAGGCGGGATGCGCGGCGTTCACCCAGACGGTGGATTCGAGCAGGCGACCCACCTCCGGGTCGTCCGGGCGCTCCTCGAACTGGATGCCGAGGCCGTAGTGCGCGAGGCGCGGGCTTGCCCCACCTCCGGGCAACCCCGCGGCCTCACGCGGCGTCCGCGGGGTGGCCGGCTCGGCGCGCGGCGGCGCCTCGCCCCCGGTCGCCGACGCGAGCACGAGCGCGCGCCCGTCCGCGGTCTTGCCGCCGCCCATCGGCAACCGCCCCTGGTGGCCCGTGCGCTGCGCGACGAGCGTTGCGAGCAGCGGGAAATCGGCGGCCAAATCGACCACGACACGCTCCAGCTCGCGCTCGAGCGGGCGAGTCATGCGCTGGCGCACCTCCTCGGCCCGGTCGCGCACGTCACCCCAGTCCGCGAGCTGCCGGAGCACCGCCTCCTGGATCGCCTTGCGGTGGGCCAGGTAAACGGCGCCACGCGAACCGACGCGCACGAAGTCAGCCTTGTTGAGCGTGAGACACTCGGCGAGCGCCGGCGCCTCGACGAGGCCGTGCACGTGTTCGGGCGCCGCCGGCGTGACACCGAGCCAATCCCATCCCTGGCGGATGACCTTGCCGAGCGTGCTGACGGCGACGCCGCGTCGGTCCTCCGGCAGCGGCACGGCATTGCGGGCGAGATAGCCGAGCGCCGCGGGCTTCCGCTTGCGACCGAGGCGAACCTGGATCACCGCCCGCTCGCTCGCGTCTCCCGAATCGCTCTCGAGGCGGCGGCCGTTCACCGCGAGGACGACACCGTGGGGATAGTGGGGCGCGAGGATCGGCGCAAAGAGCGGATCGAGGAGCGGTGCGTAGTGGCGCCGCAGCGTCGCGTCGAGGAACCCGGGGTCGAGCAGCGGGGAGAGCGGGTTGCGGGCGCGTAGCCGCACCGCCGTCCCGCGCCCCTCGAGCATTCCGGGCGGTTCGATCCAGCGCCACGGCGCGCGGTGGCGCGACGCGAGGTGCCAGCTCGTCGCCCCGTGCGAGCTGCCGTGCCGCGTCTCGGTCACCACCTCCTCGCCGACGAGGAGCCCGAGCTTGATCCCCACGCCCGCGAACCCGATCCCCTGGCCGCGCGTCTTGGTGCTGGCGGCGATGTCGTGGTAGCGCCTGAGCTCGCGGCGGCGCATGCCCGAGCCGTCGTCGATCACGGTGAGCGTGGCCCGCGCCGGGTCGGTGGCGAGCGTGAGGAACCGCGCGCCCGAGTCGAGGGCGTTGGCGACGACCTCGGTGAGGATCGTCTCCTCGAGCGCGCCGGGGTAGGCGTCGCGCAGGTCCTCCAGGAGGTGCAGCAGGTCGACGCGGGTCTCGCCCACGGAGGAGAGAAAGCACACCCGGCCGGCGCTGGGCAAAGGGCAGGGGCCGGCGGCCGCCGTGGCGGTGAGATTGCATAATGCCTGCACCGCCGAGCGTGTCCGGGAGCTTCTTCGCTCGTCCCGTGACGCTGCCCTTCGCCCGCTCCCGGGGCGTGCGACCGCTCACGACGCGGCGTCGTGCCGGAGGGCGGGGATCGGGTGGCCGAACGGCGAGTTGTCGAAGTTGGGCTGGACGGACGGAGCGCCCGGAGACGAGTCGCGGTTCGTGTTGTCGCGAAACATCATGAGGAGGTTCGGGCGGCGCATGACGGTGTCGACCAGGCGCGCCTTGAGGCGCGAGGCCTCCTGCACTCCGCGCATCGCCCGCACGAACCGGTGGAGGTGCCGGCGGAAGAAGCGCGTCCGGGTCACGCGGAGCGCCATTCGCTCCGGCACGCCGTGCACGGCCATCGTGTAGGCGACGTCCCACCGCAGGTTCTCCGGCGCACGCGAGCTCACCAGCGAGCCGCCCCAGAGATGGTAGCCCTTCTGGGCCACGTCCTCCACTTCCTCGCGCTTGATGTACCCGGCCGCCAGCGCTCGCTCCGTCAGCTCCACACCGGGGAAGTAGGTGAGCGAGAAGTAGTTGAAGTAGAAGGGCTTCGGCAGCCGAGCGAGCAGCGCGACGGTCTCCGCACGGTCGGCGTCGCTTTCGAAGGGGTTGTCGCCGATGAAGTCGAGGTTGCGGACCACGCCGTGTCGGGCCAGGATCTCGCACGCCTCGACGATCTCCGCGTTGGACGTCTCCCGCTCGTAGCAGTCGCGGCGAATCCGCTCGGAGCCCGACTGGATGCCCATCGTCGTCGCCCACAGTCCGGCCTCGCGCATGAGGCGGATGCGCTTCTCATCCACCATGCGCGGGAACGAGTACATGATGAACGGCAGCCCGATCTCCTCCTTGTACCGCGCGCAGAACTCCTCGAGCCACGGACGTGGCGGGGCGAAGATGTCGTCGCTGAAGGCGACGGCCCGCAACTGCGGCCGTTGCGCGACCGCCGCTCGGAGCTCGCGCATCACGTGGTCGACGCTGCGCCGGCGGACGTAGGTGCCGAGCCCCTTGGTGAACGTGCGCGTGAAGTTGTGGATGCAGAAGGTGCACTCGAACGGGCAGCCGCGCACCATCATGATGTCGTAGGCGATCGCCTTGCGATCCCAGCTCGCCACGTCCCGCCAGGCGTTGTGGCCGAGGTAGTACTTGTTGTCGGGCGAGAGATCGGCGGGCGGGAGCACGTCGAGGTCGGGAATCAACATGCGGGGCGGGTTCTTGACGACCTCGGCGGCGGACCGCGCCCAGGTGCCGGGGATTCCGGTGACGGCCTGCCCGACGCTCAGGCGATCGGTCAACTCCGCGAGGACGTATTCGCCTTCGCCGCGGGCGACCAGGTCCGCGTGCTGCAGGCAGTCTTCCGGACAGGTCTGCGGATGGATGCCGCCCCAGATGATCAGCGCACCGGTCGCGGCCTTGATGCGCCGGCTCAGGCGCGCCGCGAGCTGATAGTACGTCGACCACACGCTCATCGCGACGAGGTCGGGACGGATACGCGCGATGAGGTCCACGACCATGTCCTCTTCCTGCTGGGTCGGGACCTGATACGTGAAGTAGTTCTTGAAGAAGATCGAGTGGACGTCGTGACCACGCCGGCGGAGCAGCGGATGGAAGATGCGAATCGCGTGCGCCTCGTAGTTGTAGAAGGCAACGAGGACCACGCGCAGTGGACGCCCGGGGGCCGGGGCTGCGAGATCGAGGGTTTCGGACGTCGGGGAAGGCTCGAACATGGCGCCCGCGACCCTCCTCACACACGGTCGCCGCCGTTGTCAATCGCGAAATCCCAGGACGACGCGCGGGGCGGTGCGCCCGTGGCGCTGCGGGCCGGCCGCCGCTCTTCCGGCGCGGGCGGGGCGACGCGCGTGGGACCGGCCCGACGTCCGCGGATGGAAACCCGAACCGTGTTCGACGACGCCGCCGACCGTACCGAGAAGTGCTTTGCCACCTGGGTCGCTGCCCGCGGGCGCGCTCCCCGACTCGCAGCTACTTCCGGCTTGGGCATACCGGGGTTGCTCGCGGGGGCGGAGGACGCGCTTTTGTTCTTGACAGATCCGGCGCCTGCGATACGCGTGGACGTGTCGGCCGCGGGGGCCGGCATTTATGATTGTAAAGGGGGGTCAAGAACATGCTTAAGAGGCTAGCAATGCTCGCGGGAATGGTCGGCACCTTGGGAATCTGCACCGCGCGGGCTTCGACGCCCTGTACAGCCGGGTCGTTCGCCGACGACAACGGCACGACCACGTGCAACAAGGCGGCCGAGGCCTGCCAGGCCAAGATCGGGGGGCTCGTCGCCAAGGCGGTCGGCGCGGTGATCAAGTGCCACGGGAAGCAGGCGGCGGCGGCCTTCTCGACAGCCAACAACAAGCCGAAGTCGTTCGACGAGGAGGCGTGTGAGGACGCCGCAGTCAACGGCCCGAAGGGCTTCGTCGCAGCCGCGCAGGCAGTGCAGGCCAAGGCCGCGGGCGCATGCGACTGCGTCCAGGTGACCACGATTGCGGGTCTGATCAAATCGGTCCTCGACGGCAGCAACAGCCTCGTGCTCTGCGAACCAGGCGCCAACATCTCCGACTTCACGAATCCCCCGGACACGGACGACACCGGCACGTTCGATCCGAGCGATCCGGACGGCGCCAAGGCGATGCAGAAGGCCGGGACATGCGTCGCGAAGATGGTCGGCACGTGGGAGAAATGCCATGCTTCGTTCGCACAGGGCGTGCTCGCGAAGGGCGCGGACACGACCGATCCCCTCATGACCGAGGAGGCCTGCGAGGGCGACACGGCCATCCCCGGCATTTGCAAGAAGGGGACCAACAAGGGAGCGCCCTGCACCGTCGACGGGGACTGTGGCACGGGCGGAGTCTGCACGAACCCGAACACGAAGTCGGCGATCGCAGCCTTCAACGCCTGCCTTGCCAAGGTCAACGCGAAGGGCGCCTTGCCTGGCTGCGTGACGGCCAACGTGCCCCAGATCCTCGGGCTCACCAAGACGCAGCTCGACGGCGCGAACGGGCTGGTCTGGTGCGCGCAGTAGCCTCTTCGTCGATTCGCCTACCCTCCGAGCAGCGCCCCGGGGTCACCTCTTCCCCCGGGGCGCGTCTGTTTTTACGCGTGTGACGAACGCGATGCCGCGCGCGCCCCGCTGGCGCACGATCCGAGTCGGCGGGCGCCCGTACTCGGTGCCGGCGCGGCTGATTGGCCATGTCGTCGACGTTCTGGTCGCTGGGGCGGCAGCCCGGCGGCCGGGACGTTTACGATCCGAGGGCGCGCCGCAGCCGCGCGGTCATCGCCTCGGGCGTGTGCGGAATGCGTGCTCCCGGCGGCCCCGGCGGGCCGAGCGCCACGCGCACGAGCAGGAACGCCGGGCCCTCGCGGGCGAGGAAGCGCGGCGCCTCGTCCACGAGCTCGGCGGGGGACTCGACCCGTCCCGCCCACCGGTAGCCCGCCGCCCGCGCCACCTGCTCGAGCGCGACCCGATCGGAGATCGTCGGCTGCCCGCCGGTTGACGCGTGCGCGGCGTTGTCGAAGCAGAGGTGGAGCAGGTTGCGCGGCGCCACCGCGGCGATGGTCGCGAGCGTCCCCAGGTTCATCAGCACGTTGCCGTCGCCGTCGAAGACGACGACCCGGCGCGCGGGCTGCGCCATCGCGATGCCGAGGCCGATCGACGACGCGAGCCCCATCGAGCCGATCATGTAGAAGCAGCGGTCGTCGTCGCGCAGCGCGAACGCCGCCCGCGAGAGGTAGCCGTTCGCGTGCACGCACACCTCGCCGCGCAGGTGCGGCACGAGGAGCCCGAGGGCGTCAGTGACCAGCATCGAAGAGTCCCGGCCGCACGACCAGCGCCACCGGCCGTCCGCCCCGCCGCAGCTCCGCCGCCGCCCAGGCGACGTCGGCCTCGAGGGTCTCGGCTGTCGGCTCCCGGTGCGGGGTCTCGAAGAGGTCGAGGAGCCGCGGCAGCACCGCCCCCATCACGAGGTGCTCGGGCGCGTCCGCGCCCTCGTGGCCGCGCCACGTGACGAGCAGCAGCACGGGCAGCCGATAGAGGACGTGCAGCGAGGCGAGCGCGTTGAGCGACACGCCGAGCCCGGAGTTCTGCATGATCACCATCGGAAGGCGGCCGCCGAGGTACGCGCCCGCCGCCACGCCGAGCGCGGCGTCCTCGCGCGTCTCGCCATGGTAGAGCCCGCGCCGTTCGAGCTCGGCGATCACCGAGCGGACGAGCGAGCAGGGCACGCCGGTGAAGAAGTCGAAGCCCGCGGCGACGAGCCGGTCGACGAGGCGGTCGGCGGGGTACGGGGCGCTCACAGGCGGATCGATATCTGCCCACCCTCGACCCGCACCGGGTAGACCGTGGCGCGCGCCGGGCGGTCGGACGCCCCGGTCTCGAGGTCGAACCGCCAGCCGTGCATCGGGCAGCGGATCGCCGGGCCGGCCTCGACGAAGCCGCGCACGAGCGGGCCGCCGCGGTGGGGGCAGCGGCCCTGGATGGCGAAGACGCGCCCCTCGGCCGTCACGAGCGCGATCTCGGTCGCGCCGACCCTGACCACCGCCCGGCCGCGGGCGTCCAGCTCCTCGAGCCGGGCGACGGGGACCCAGCCCGCCTCGGTCTCAGGGGACATAGCCCCAGAGGCGCACGACGGCGCGGGGATCGGCGGCGGCGAACGCCCGGTACTTGCAGAGCGTGTCGATCCCGTCGCACGTGCGCTCGAGGTTCGTCTCCATGCCCGGGAAGTCGCCCCAACCGTGGGCGTTCTTGTGGCGCAGGATCCAGGCGAGCCCGCGCTCGATGGGCGCGGTGGTCGCCGCGTCGTCGCCGAGGATGCGGCTCACCACCATCGAGGAGCGCACCGAGTCCATCGTGTGATCGACGTTCTCCTCGTCCCACGAGCCGTCGGCCGCCTGCCAGCCCCGCAGGCAGGCGAGCCCGCGCCGACAGGCGTCGCGGATCCCGGGCACGCGCTCGCCGAGGACCAAGTCGGCGACCAGCGCGTCCTGGATGAGGTGCGCGGTGATCTCGACGCCCGAGGGATGGAAGCCGGCGTCGTGCCAGCCGCCCTCCGGCGTCTGGCGGTCGAGGATGAAGCGGAGGCCGCGGCGCCACGCGCGCTCGACGTCGGCGCGGCGGTGCCGCTCGCCGAGGGCGAGCACGACGTTGAAGAAGCTCACGGGATGGCTCGTCGTGTCGAGGTCGGCCCAGCGGGGATCGACCCAGCGGCCGTCGTCCTGCTGCGTGTCGAGGAAGTAGTCGATCGCCCGGCCCACCGACGCCGCGAGCACGGGCTCGCCGAGGATCCGGTTGCCGCGGAGCTGCATCAGCGCGCAGAAGGCCGACACCCATACCGTGCTCGCGGGCTCGTCGGAGCGCGGCGCCCAGCCGCCGTCGGCGTGCTGGCAGGCGGCGAGCGCACGGTACTCGTCGCGGAAGTCGCCGAGCGCCCCCGTGTGGAGCAGCACGCGGAGCGCGTGGGCCACCAGCTCGAGATCTTGCGGCCCCGCCACCAGGCTCCATCCCGCCCGCTCCTGCACCAGGAAGCGGAATTCGCCGGCGATCGTTTCGTCGATCGACGCCACGTCCATCAGCGCGCCTCCGCCCAGGCGCGGCGATAGTCCTCGAAGCTGTCGACCTCCATCCAACCCTTGTGGATGTCGACGGCCACCACGGGATGCCCCCGGTCCACCAGCGCCTGGAGGAGGTGGGTGAGGCTCGCCCGCTCGAGGCCCTCGGCGCGCGCCGCCGCAAGCTCGGCATGAGCTCGCCGGAGCGCCTCGGCGCCCGCAGCCGAGAGCATCATGATCCCGATGAACTCCCCGTGGGCCTCCTCGGCCGGCACGTCGGGACCGATGCGCAGCACGCGGCTTCCCGTTTCCGGGGCGACGAAGCGCCGGCCCCCGGACGGCGTCTCGGTGACCACCAGATCGAGCGGTCCGGGCGGCGGTGCGGCACCGACGCGCAGCGCGTCGTGGAAGGCCCGGTCGACCACCACCGCGACGTCGGCCGGGGTGGCGAGCAGCTTCTCGAGGATCGCGGCCTCGAAGATGATGTCGCCGTAGAGGATCACCACCGGCCCGGCGAGATCGCGCTCGGCGAGGAAGAGCGAGTACACCTCGCCGGTCTCCGCGTAGCGGTCGTTGTCCACGACGCGCACGCCCGGCAGGCTCACACGATCCTTCTTGTACCCGCGCACCACCACGACGTCGCGGATGCCCTGGCGCCCGAGCGCCTCCACCTGGCGCTCGAGAATGGTCTGGCCTCGCACCTCGAGCATCGCCTTCGGCCGGTCCTCGATCAGCGGCATGAGCTGGGGCTCGAAGCCGGCGGCGAGGACGATGGCCCGGGGCGGAGTCGTGCCGGCGGCGAGGAAGCGCCGCTCGTTGGCTTTCAGCTCGGGCACGCCGACCAGCGCGTAGACGTCCTCGAGGGGCGCGATCCGGTCCTCGACCGCCGCAGCCCGCCCCTCGCGGCGGATGCGGCCGAGCACGTCGCGCATGGCGACGATCGAAGCCCGCAGCGCCTGGTTGGCGAAGATCGCCATGCGGAAGCCGGCACGCCCGAGCTCTCCGGGGCCCACCCCGGGATACGTCGTCGGCACCGCCACCAGGGGGACGTCGAGATCCCAGCGCGCACCGAAGCGGGCCAGCTCGCCGAAGTCCTTCGCCTTGGAGTGCACGAGCACGGCGTCCGCGCCCGCCCTGGCGTACGCCCGCGCGCGCGTGAGGGCCTCCTCGAGGCCGAGGCCGGCGATCAGCGCCTCGGTGCGCGCGATCACGGCGAAGTCCCGGCTCCGGCGCGCCGAGGTCGCCGCCTCGATCTTGCCCACGTGCTCGCCGACCGGGACGAGGTCGCGCCGCACCCCGGCGTAGAAGCTGCACCGCTTGGGGAACTCGTTGTCCTCGATGCAGATGCCGGCCGCGCCCGCGCGCTCGAACTCGCTCGCGGTCCGCATCACGTTGATCGCGTTTCCGTACCCGTTGTCGCAGTCGGCCACGACCGGGATGCGCACCGCGTCGCAGATGCGGCGGACGGCGTCGAGCGTCTCGGTGAGCGTGAGGATGTTCGCGTCGGGCACGGCCTGGACGGCCGATATCCCGAACCCGCTCGCCCAGATGGCGTCGAACCCGGCCGCCTCGGCGAGCTTCGCCGACAGTGCGTCGTGCGCTCCGGCAGCCAAGCAGACGCCGGGCCGGCGGAGGAGCGGAAGGAGCGCTTCTCCCATCGTGGTGCTGCGGGGGGCGCCGGTCTTATACCGGCGGCCCGGCGACGGCGCAAGGATTCGTTCTCCTCAGTGATACGCCGTCACGATACCGTAACGGGCTTGCGCAGGCGGAGGTGGTCGTATAGGAGGGTTGACCGCTCGGTCAATCTGCGCAGCGATCCGTGACGGGACGAAGCGGCGTCCCGGGGGATGTGTACGCTCGAAGGGAGGGATTCATGCGGACGTTGTTCCTCAACCCGCCGTCCTACGACGACTTCGACGGCGGCGCCGGCGCCCGGTACCAGGCGAAGCGCGAGGTCTGGTCGTTCTGGTATCCGACCTGGCTCTCCTACCCCGCCGGCATGCTGCCCGGCGCCCGCCTGCTCGACGCCCCGCCGCTCCATCTCCGGGTCGAGGACGTCGTCCGCATCGCCCGTGACTACGACCACGTCGTCCTGCACACGAGCACCCCGTCGTTCCGCGCCGACGTGCGCACGGCCGAAGCGATCAAGGAGGCGAGGCCGGACACGGTGATCGGGTTCGTCGGCGGCCACGTGACCGCCCGGCCCGAGGAGTCGCTGCGCTACGCGCCCGTGATCGACTACGTGGCGCGCAAGGAGTTCGACCTCGCGGTCGTGGCGGTTGCCGAGGGGCGGCGGCTCGAGGCGATCCCCGGCGTGAGCTTTCTCCGCGCGGGGACCTACGTCCACAACGACGAGCCGGCCCCGCTCACGACCGAGCAGCTCGACGCGCTCCCCTTCTCGAGCGACGTCTACGCCCGCGACCTCGACTACCGGAAGTACAACAGCCCGTACTGCCAGTACCCCTACGTGTCCCTCTACACGGGCCGGGGCTGCCCCGCGCGCTGCACGTTCTGCCTCTGGCCGCAGGTGACCACCGGCCACAGCTACCGGACGCGCTCGGTCGGGAACGTCATCGAGGAGTGCTCGCACCTAAAGCGCCTCTTCCCCGACATGAAGGAGCTCTTCTTCGACGACGACACCTTCACGGCCGATCCCGCGCGCGCCGTCGAGATCGCCAAGGGCCTCGGCCGGCTCGGCCTCACCTGGTCGACCAACTCCCGGGCGAACGTCGACCGCGAGACGCTGCGCATCCTCAAAGACAACGGGCTGCGGCTCTTCGTGGTCGGCTACGAGTCCGGCAACGAGCAGATCCTCAAGAACATCCGCAAGGGCGTGAGCGCCGAGCGGGCGCGGCGGTTCACACGCGACTGCCACGACGTCGGCGTCCTCATCCACGGCACGTTCATCCTCGGGCTGCCGGGCGAGACCCGCGCGACCATCGAGGAGACCATCCGCTTCGCGCAGGAGATGCAGCCCGAGACCCTCCAGGTCTCGCTCGCCTCGCCGTATCCCGGCACCCGCTTCTACGAGTGGGTGCGCGAGCGCGAGTATCTCACGGTGGACAGCCTCGTCGACGAAACCGGCTACCAGAAGTGCACGGTCTCCTACCCCGAGGTGTCGGCGGACGAGATCTTCCGCGCGGTCGAGACCTTCTACCGTCGCTACTACTTCAGCCGCCGCTACATCTGGAAGTCGCTGAAGAAGATGGCGCGCGACCCCGAGGAGGCCAAGCGCCTGCTCTCGGAGGGCAGGCAGTTCATCGGCTCGATGTGGAAGCGCCGGCGGATCGCCGCGCAGCCGCAGACGGCGCCGGTCGAGGCGGCTCGTCCACAGGCGGCGTCGGCGCCGCGGGTGACGGCGACGGCCTAAAGGGCGATGCACCCCGCGGCGTTCCTCGTCCTCGGCTGCTCGGCGGCGGCGTCCGCGTACCAGATCGCGCAGGGGCTCGCCGCGCGGCGCTTCTTCCGCCGCGCCGCGCGGGCGGCCGCCCGCTGGCCGTCGGACTGGCGGCCGCCGGTGACGATCCTCAAGCCGCTCAAGGGCGAGGGGCTCGACCTCTACGCGAACCTCGCGAGCTTTTGCCGCCAGGACTACCCCTCCTACCAGATCGTCTTCGGCGTCAGCCGGCCCGACGACCCCGCGGTGGCGGTCGTCGAGCGCATCCGCCGCGACTTTCCCGACCGGGACGTGACGCTCGCCGTCGGCAGCGAGCCCGGCGCCAACCGCAAGGTCGCCAACCTCGTCCAGATGATGCGCCACGCGCGCCATGACGTGCTCGTGCTCTCCGACGCCGACATCCGCGTCCGCCCCGACTACCTGCGCACGATGGTGGCCCCCCTCTCCGAGCCCCGGGTCGGCCTCACCACCTGCCTCTACCGCGGGCGCGGCTACTTCGGGCTGCCCTCGGTGATGGAGTCGCTGTACCTGAACACGATCTTCGTCCCGATGGTCATGATGGCGCAGTGGGTCCAGGAGTTCCGCTACGCCTACGGCGCATCGATCGCGCTCAAGCGCGAGGCGCTCGAGGCGAGCGGCGGCTTCGCCCCGCTCGCCGACTACCTCGCGGACGACTACCTGCTCGGCAACCGCGTCCACGCCGCGGGCTTCGAGCTGGTCCTGCTGCCCTACGTCGTCGAGACCGTGCTGGATTCGGTGACCATGGGCGACCTGTGGCGGCACCTGCTGCGCTGGGCGCGCACCTACCGCGTCTGCCAGCCGTTCAACTGGTTCCTCACGATCATCACCCACACGACGCTCTGGGGATTGCTCGCCGTGCTCGCCTCGGGCGGCGCCCCCGCCGGCTGGGCGCTCCTCGCCGCGGCGCTCGCCTGCCGGCTCGGCTCGCTGCGCGACACGATGCGCCTCTTGCGCGAGCACGAGGCGCTGCGGCAGCTCTGGCTGGTCCCGCTGAGCGACCTCGGCTACTCGACGCTGTGGCTCGCCTCCTGGCTCGGCCGCCAGGTCGACTGGAGCGGGCAGCGGTTGCGCGTCGAGCGCGACGGGCGCATGGTCCCCGTGGGGCCGGTGCTGGCTCCTCCGGCGGTCGGCTCAGAGCCCCCGGGTCGGGATCAGCTCCACGTCGGCCGCCCGAAGGGCGCTGCGGACGCGCGCGCTTAGCAGGGCGGCCACCTCGCCCTCGTGGTCGTACCCGGGCTGCCAGGCGGCGAGCGCCGCCGGCTGGCGTTCGGCGGGATGGCAATAGACCTCGCTCGTGCCTGCCGGGAGCGTGGCGATGAGGCCGAGCAGGTAGGCCTCGTCGACGTGGCCGGTCTGGTGGAGCCCGTAGATGCGATCGGCGGTGCGGATGCCCGCGGCCGTGAGCCGCGGCAGCGCGAAGGCCGCCAGCGCGCGGAACACGAGCGCTTCGGCCCGCTTGCGGAGCCCGTGGCGGGGATCGTGCCGGAGCGCGGCGCGCAGGTCCTCGCGCGTGAGCCGCATGACGCGGATGCCGTAGCGCGGCGCGAGCCCGAGGAGAACGGGGAGCACCATCGGATGGAGGTGCATGTTGAGGTGCCCGTCGACGTGCGCGAGCGGTAGCCCGGTGGCCGCGAACGCCTCGAGCTGCGCCTCGACCTCGCGCGCGATCTGCGCCCGCCCGGCGCGGCCGAGCCACGCCCAGGCGTAGCGCAGACCGCTCAGCACCGGGCTGTCCCCGAAGCGGCCGCGGCGCCCGATCAGCTTCGGGATCGCCGCCGGGGGGGTCGCCGGGCGGCCCTGCGCGAGCACGAGGTGGAGGCCGACCGCGAGCGCGGGGTGCGCGGCAGCGACTGCCACCGCCTCGTCGACGGCGTCGCCGCGCACCATCAAGCTCGCGCTGGTGAGGATGCCGTCGCGGTGCGTGCGCGCCACCGCCGCGTTCACCTCCGCCGCGGCGCCGAAATCGTCGCCGCTCACGATCAAGCGCCGCGCGCTCACAGGCCGTCGATGGCGGGCAGCGGCCCACGGCGGCGCAGATCGTCGACGGTCACCGCCAGCTCGTCGAGCCGCGCGGCGAGCGCGTCGGGCCCGTCGAGCGGGAGCAGCAGACCTTCCCGGCCCCGGTCGCGCAGCCACGCCGCCAGGATGTTCGCCCCCTCGAGGTCCTCGCGGGCGAGCGGCGCGTCCTGATAGCGGGCGAAGCGCTCCCGCACGAGCGACACCGCCGCGAGCAGGTCGGCGGCGGCGCCGACGCGCGCCTCGACGGCGAGCCGGCCGCCGAGCACCGCGTAGAGCTGCGCCGCCTCGCGGTCGACCGTCGGCAGGAGCACGACGAAGCTCTGCCGCGCGACGACCCAGTGGAGCGTGCGCCGGCGGCGGCGGACGTCCTCGAGCACGCGCAGGTCGCGCTGCACGCGGGCCGCCGCCTCGAACCGCTCCGCAGCCGCGAGCGCGTCGCGGCGGGCGGCAAGCCCGCCGAGCGCCGCGTCGTCCCCGTCGAGGAACGCGAGCAGGGCGTCCACCCCGCGGCGATACGCCGCCGGGGTGATGCGATCGGCGCACGGCGCGGGGCACGTGCCCACCTGGCCCGCGAGGCAGGGCGTGACCGCCGGCGACGGCGTGAGCCGGCCTGGGCAGGTGCGCAGCCCGAAGACCCGTGCGAGCACCGCCTGCGCGCGCTCGGCAGCCTCCCGGCCGGCGAACGGCCCGACGTACGTCGCCCGGTCCGCGCCGAGGCGCTCGGCCACCCACAGCCGCGCATACGTCGCGCGCACGCCGAGCTTCAAGAAGGCGACGCGCGGCAGGTGGCGGCGCTGGCGGTTGTAGGGCGGGCGGTGCTCGCGGATGTGGCGGGCCTCGAGCAGGGCGGCGGCCAGCTCGGAGCCCGTCTCGATCACCCGAAAATCGTGCACGTGGCGGATCAGGTCGAGCGTCTTCGGGGAGTGGCCCCGCGCGTTGCTGAAGTAGCTCGCGAGCCGCGCGCGCAGGCGCCGCGCCTTGCCCACGTAGAGGAGCCGGCCGTCGGCGCCGAGAAGGTGATAGACGCCCGGGGCGAGCGGCGCGTCGGCGAGCCGCGCGCGCGGCACGTGCGCGACGAACGGCCGCCCGTCGGCGGCGCACCCCTGCAAGTCGAGGAGCTGGTCGAGCCGCTCGACGCCCTGCGCGCGCGCCCGCTCGAGGAACACGCACAGCGCCTCGGCGGCGATGCGCGCGTCGGGCAGCGCGCGGTGCCGGCCCGCGCTGTCGAGCCCCAGCGCGGCGGCCACCGCGTCGAGAGAGCGGCGGCGCAGCTCCGGCAGGAGCCGGCGCGCGAGCCGCAGCGTGCACACGGTCGGGCGGGCGAACGGCCGACCGAGGAGGCGGAGGTGCGCGGCGGCGAGGTGGCTCGCGTCGAAGGCCGCATTGTGCGCGACCAGCACCCCGTCGCCGGCGAAGGCGAGGAAGCGCGGCAACACCTCCGCGAGCGGCGGCGCCGCGGCGGCCATCGCGTCCGTGATCCCGGTGAGCCGGCTGACGAAGGGCGGGATCGGCCGACGCGGATTGACGAGCGACGCGAACGTCGCGCCGAGCCGCCCATCCTCGACCGACACGGCGCCGATCTCCGTGATGCCCACCGCGTCGGGCGCCTCGCCGGTGGTTTCGAGGTCGACGACCACGAACCGCACGGCCGCGAGCGGGACGGCGAGGTGATCCTGATCGGCGAGCCGCCAGCGCCCGCCGACGAGGCGGAAGCGCGGATCCGGATCGAGCAGCGCAGCCACGAACCGCGCGGCGAACTCCGGATCGCGCCCCCGCGCGGTGAAGACGAGATCGATCAGCTCCTCGGGGCTGGCCCCCGCCGGGTGGCCGCGCAGGTACTCGTGGAGCCGCTCCCGCACGGCGGCCCTTCGCTCAGAAAGCGAACGGGCTGCGCCGCCGGGCCGGCGCCCCGGAGACCTTCTCGCGCGCCGCGATGCGCCGCAGCTCCGCCTCGAACCCCTCGAGGGCTCGCCGCTGGCGCTCCTCGAACTGCTCGAGCTCCCGTTGCCGGCGTGCGCGGAACTCCTCGAAGGCGACCGCCCAGCGGGCGTGGAAGCTCTCCAGGGCCTCGCGCACCGCGCGCACCATGCTGAGCGTCGGCACGAGCGCGGTGTGGCAGTGCGGGCAGCGGAAGACGACGCCGGCGCGGTAGGTGGGGAAGGGCACCGCGTACTCCCCGCCGCACCGGTAGCACGTGATCGGGACCTCCCACTCCTCCGGCGGCGGCACCGCCAGGGCGAGCGGCTCGGCGGCGGTCGGCGCCGGGGCGGCCGCCGCCACCGGGGCCGCAACCGGCGGCGCCGGGGCCGCCGCGGCGCTCGCCGCGGGCGCGGCGGCGGCTGGCGCGGCGGGTGCCGGGGCCGCCCCCGCCCGGTGAAACCGCGACGGCGCGTCGTCCGGAATGCTCTCGCCCGGATGCAGCGCCCGCGCCCGCGCCAGCAAGACCTCGTGCGTCTCCGGCAACGCCGGGTTCGGCACGCAGCAG